>Ga0041059_1003641_pt1 | contig 10311 bp, 6 predicted proteins | sample AraColnosormetaG_FD_56232 | JGI IMG/M metagenome (GOLD analysis project Ga0041059, IMG submission 56232) | Arabidopsis roots microbial communities from North Carolina, USA - Col MF nosort | ecosystem: Host-associated > Plants > Roots > Unclassified | place: USA: North Carolina | collected 2013-09-02 | reverse complement strand
AAAAAAGATCATTTAAAAGCTACATAAGCCCACACCATCTACAAATACAAACTATGATTAATGAAAAACTTATACAATACCTTATTCTTGTAAATATATTTTAAATCTTTACCAAATCACAATAATTCTATTTGCACACCGCGAAAATATCTGAAAGGCTTGCTTCCATTAATCGGTAATAATTAATAATTTTTAAAAGTCGAATCCCATATTTAGTGTAGAAATATTGTTATTATTATTTTTGAATACTGTGAGAATTTTAGATTAATTCATAAATATTTACAGCTAGCGTGTGTAACAAAAACAATAAAATTGAGAGTGAATAAATATATAAAACCGGGAAAGATTAAAAACAATAAAAGCCAAGAGGAGAGTGACGTGAATGAATGAATGGGGACATGGTACTGAAGGCCACGCGCAATGGAACGGTCCACACTCTCTCCTCCTCACCTTTATATTCACCAAATGGGATCGTCTTTCTCATTAATTCGTCTTCTTTCTTCTTCTTCCTCTCTTCACCACTTCTCTCTTCTTTCTAATTAAGTTGTTCTCACCAGTCACCACCATTGATCTTCCTAGGTTTTCTTTTTGTTTCCGTCACATACTCGATCAATTATAATTATATATTCGGCTGCGAAGATTTACAAGGTAAACTTAATATATCAACAAAGGGATTTCAAGCACATATTAGTATAATACTTACTTATACGTATGTGTGTGCTATTTTTTCTTTTTGTTACGTATGTGTGTTCTCTGGACTTCGAGTATGGATCATTTGTAACTTTTGAGCATCACTAATTTCTCTTTTTTGATCATGTTTTTAAAAAAAATATATATTTTTGCTGGTTAATATATGTATGTAGCTTTTCCTACATATTGAGATCAAACGTTAAATCGATTCTGGATTCATCTTTGAAAAATGTTTAAAGATCAGGAACGTCAAAATCAGTGTAAATCTTCTGTCGTTATGTCATAACAAAGAAATTAAACATGGGGTTTTATGAATCTCTAGGTTTGCATCGTCCCCTATATAGATATATTTTTTGGATGAACAAGCTTTTTTTGTTTGTATACTGCTAGGGTTATCCTAGCCTTTAGTATATTTATGATTATAATAAATTGATTTCAATTTAAAAAAAAAGAAAAAAAAAGAGTTTTGAGAAGAACGCCGTTCTTGATGATCATTGCCGCCATTTACTAACATTAATGTACAACAGAACAGCATCATTATAACTCCCCATGTCCGTTTGTTATGATCGCATCTCATCTTGATTTCTTCAACTCAAAACCTAAATTTCATACATGTAAATATCATTTTACGTATGTATGCATGTATATAAATTAATAAAAATATGTAACTTATTGATCATAATTATGCATGTTATGAGAGAGTTTAAATGGTGAGCAAGTGGGAATTCACCACGAAATGAGTTTTATATATGCTTATATCTCATAACATTTTGTCAACTATCTCTCGAGTACTTTATAAATGATTTTGTTAGATAGCACTCTATGAATGATAATTATATATTTTTCTTCTTATTCTTCTTATTTGTCTTCACAAAATTTAGCTTATGTTTTTCATTATAGCTCTAATATGTCGCCTTCCACTATCCCATGTTATCATTTGAGATCTTCTGAAATCATATGTTGTGATCTCAAAAATTATATATAAGTATAGACGAAAATAAGAGAATATTTCCGTACATGTATATTTATATTATTGTTCATTTTGGTGTTTCATTTTGTTGGTGTAGAAATAATGGAGCCAATGGAATCTTGTAGCGTTCCTCCAGGATTTAGGTTCCATCCGACGGACGAAGAGCTTGTCGGGTACTATCTAAGGAAGAAAATCGCATCGCAAAAGATTGATCTCGACGTCATCAGAGACATCGATCTCTACAGAATAGAACCATGGGATCTACAAGGTTACTTACCGAACACCGTGAGATATTTTACTTTGGTTAAGGTTTTATTGATTATCACCTTAAATTTTAAATGTTACAGAACAATGTCGAATCGGTTATGAGGAACAAAATGAATGGTATTTTTTTAGTCACAAGGACAAGAAATATCCAACGGGGACAAGAACTAATAGAGCGACCATGGCTGGATTTTGGAAAGCCACGGGAAGAGACAAAGCTGTTTACGACAAAACAAAACTAATTGGTATGAGGAAAACACTTGTGTTCTACAAAGGACGTGCACCTAATGGCAAGAAATCCGATTGGATCATGCATGAGTACCGGCTCGAGTCAGATGAGAATGCACCGCCCCAGGTACTTGTGTTTCTACTTTGGTGGGGACAAAACATTTTTGTTTTAATTAGGGCTTCTTGTCTCTTGGGCTCTTTCGTGAGGCACATGCTAACTTTTAGGTGAAAGTCCATTAATACTTATATTCAATCAGAAAAAAGAAAGTAAAAGTCTCTCCTAAACTAGTATCAAATTTCAGTCTCACGTCAATTTTTATTATAAATATTTTGACCATTGCAGAATTTTACAGTTTTCCACTAACCAAAAACAGAAAAGTTCAATCACATTTCCTTTTGAAGTAGTAAACATGTAAACTTTTGTCTCGTTTATAACAATTATAAATTATTTAATCCCTTTTGTAGTAATCTTTCGCATATATATTTGTACGCTAGCAATTTCCTCTATAGAAAATGATCTATATATGTTTGTAGTATATATTGTTTATGATTATAGTTGTGCTTGTTTTTTCAATATCTTAAAGTCAATAAAGTTCAAAAGTGAAACTCTATTAGATTGCATGAGTATGTACCTATACATTTCACTAGCTTTCTTATTTTTGGTCTCACACTTTTCAAGCATGTCCTTATGTGTGTTTCACTAAAATCTAACTGCCTTTTCTCCATCTTTTTGTTTGCATTGGCCTTATGTATTATATGATTCTTTACCAATTTTTGAAACATCAATTCAAGCCAAAGATTCTATTTACATGTCATGTCTTCTTATGATCATTTTTGTGCATATATGTGTTTTAGGAAGAAGGATGGGTGGTTTGTAGAGCATTCAAAAAAAGAGCTACAGGGCAAGCCAAGAACACGGAAACTTGGAGCTCAAGTTACTTTTACGATGAAGTTGCACCGAATGGAGTTAACTCGGTTATGGACCCCATTGATTACATATCTAAGCAGCAACATAACATTTTTGGGAAAGGTTTGATGTGTAAGCAAGAACTAGAAGGAATGGTTGATGGTATAAACTATATACAATCGAATCAATTCATTCAGCTCCCACAACTCCAAAGCCCTTCTCTCCCGCTGATGAAAAGACCTTCAAGCTCGATGTCCATAACATCAATGGATAACAATTACAACTATAAACTCCCATTAGCGGATGAAGAAAGCTTCGAGTCATTCATAAGAGGAGAGGATAGAAGGAAGAAGAAAAAGCAAGTAATGATGACGGGAAATTGGAGAGAGTTAGACAAGTTTGTTGCTTCACAACTTATGAGCCAAGAAGACAATGGAACTTCAAGTTTCGCAGGTCATCATATAGTTAATGAAGATAAAAACAACAATGATGTGGAGATGGATTCGTCAATGTTTTTGAGCGAAAGAGAAGAAGAAAACAGGTTCGTCAGTGAATTCTTGAGTACAAACTCGGATTATGATATTGGGATTTGCGTATTTGATAATTGAATGAAACTACATAGATGGCATGTGAGATTTGTTGGTACGTTTACTTACACTTATATGAAAATATTAACAATATAACTAATAAAGAAAATTAAACATATGGTTTAGCCATGTCTAGTTTTATGAAAAGAATGTGTTAGGGTTGTGAATGAGTGAGGATATAAATCTATATTACGTTACGTACTATTTATATTCGAGTTTGAGTGACTAGGTCAGAGTTATTGTTACGTTATGAGGGTATGAATTGTGAGGTTTTCTAAATTTTTTAATTATAGTTAGTTTTATAGAGATGATTTAAGGGGCCATTAATTAAGTATAGTTAGAAATCAGAATAAGAAATCATTGTTGTGGGGCAAGGAGATGTCGAGCGTGCGGTGTGCACAACGGGGCTCCGTTGGGCATGCTTTGTCGTCCACAATACCAACGAGACTTTGGGAGCAAGAGTCTTCAATTTAAAACTTTATTTTATCTCATATGAATCTTTTTTTAATCTTGATTCACTTGGAAATTTTATTATATTATAAATGTTAGATGTTGGTTCTCAAATCTCATGCAATCTTTTCAAATTGTGGGAATATCAATACCAAACTAACAAAAATAAAGAAAACCCATGTATTGTAAACAAAAACTCAAAAAGTGAACTATCAAAATTAAAGATTATGTTAGCTGCGTGCATCGGTTATATTTCAGATCATTCAGTAATCTCTCCAAAACAAACTCGCAAACATCCGCTTAAAACGAGGACACCTTCCTTAGTATATATATAGTTCCGCAAACTTTAGTTGCTCCAAACTCTCTATTTTACTCTTTGAGCTAGACTACATTATATTTACGCTTTAAAGAATGTCTTCAATGCATTGGTAGGCACTATATTTCAAAGGCATTGGTCTTGAGAAGATGTTGATTGACCGAAAGGAGGAGCTAATGATGCTCTAAGGAGGAGCGCTGTTTGATCCTCAAGGTAAGTTACAAAGACTGAAACCGTTATCTAACTGTGCATATTTCGACTACCTAAGTAACGGATCGTTTACAACTGTGTCTAATTGTATTCGCTACTTTTAGGTACTGGCTTACGAAACATTGATAATCTAGTTGAATGTCACAAATATTTTGAACTCAAAGACATCATGATAAACTTTATAGCTCCAAGCAAACCAAATACATAGAATTTTTTACTCTCTTAGCTCAAATGAATAAAACTGAAAAGTATCTATTTTTGTATTCATTACTAAACCATATAGAGATGTTGGTTTACACGCGAAGAGTTGTAGTGTTTGTACTAACGATTACATATGAACCAATATGTTTTGTTAAAACATCTGTATGGGCTCCGTGTAATCACTAACTTGGGCCGTTTCAAAAGTCTTTAGGCCCCATCTTAGTCATACATAAGTATTAGGCGTTTTTTCTTTTCAATTCAACGACTTAGATAAAATACATAATTAGCATTTAGTTAACCAACCCCCAACTAGAAATAATTACTCGAATTTGTTTCGCCTTCGTTTCTTCGATTCTTTGAACAAATAATAGATATCAACCCAAGTAAAAATCTATCTATTTAGAGTATATTACATGGTAGTACTGGTTATACATCCGAAGACTCTTTACTCTTACACCCAAAAGAGACCACACCAAACCAAAACAAAGTCATCATCCATTTACAGAGACAACAAAAAACCTTATTCTTCATATTCACACACAGTTCCATCTTCTTCTCCTCCTCCTCAGTGATCAAGCAGCGGAAGCTTTCATGGCCTTCTTCTTACCAACTGAAGATTTGATAGACTTAGGCTGTCTCGCCTTCTTCACTTTCCTCTTCTTTTCTTGTTTGTTCACAGACACAGTCTTCTTAGGCCTTGTCGAAGAAGACCTAGTCCTCTTTGTGATCTCTTTATCTTCTTGCTTCATATTCTTCTTATTCTTCTTGTCCTGCTGCCTCGTTATCATCTTGGTGGTATCTGAGAGCTTGTAAGAGGCTCTGATCTTCACGAGCTTACCTTTAGCAACAGAGTTTTTAAGCTGTAGAGAAAGTGTTTTACGGAAACTCTCTGGAAGTAAAGACTTGTGTTTCTCCTCTATCTTCTTAGCTATAGCATAAGGGCTTGATCCGTTCTTCTCTTTCAGGACCATCAAAGCCTCTTTTATCATCTTCATCAAAAACCAAAACGAAAAAACTAAGTTTAATAGATAGGAACTCAAAAGAAAAAGTTAGAACCTCACCTGAAAGTATGGAGGATGAGTGGTGGTTTTCGGTTTTCGCGGCTTCTTCGCCGCCGGAGTCTTCTTTAAGATCTTGTCTTCTGCCATTAGAGGATTAGTGAAAGTGTTGCTTTGCTTGTCTTGTCTCTATCTGTTAAATTTTTTCGTGCTAGCTTATTTATAGCGCAGGGAAGTGTATTCGTGTGTTTTCTGTATTCGTTATGGTTTTTGTCAGAGGATCGATTACGTGTGCATTAATAAATCATGAGCGTACACGTGTCGTTTAAGTAATGGCTGGATTCCATGTGTTTATCCGAGAAACACACTTGGTGGCGGTGATCGTCCTTTACTCTTACTAGGCATTTTGTGAACGAGTGTGTTTTCTACTGAAACACAAAATAAGTTCTTATTCTTAATAACGTAGACGCAGTTATTAGGCCAAATAATTGGTTAAATTTGGTTTAATGAAAAAATTGATGGGAGAAAGTTTAAACCAGAGCTTTGTTCGTCATCTTATTTGATTTTTAAAATTGTTAGCTCACAAAAATTGCGATATGTGTCAAATTTACTAATACAATATTTTTTTTGGTCGGTATTTACTAATACGATATTTACATGTGTTTCAAATTTTATTACATTTAAAAACAAAAATAGAAAAAAATCCTTAACCCTATCAAAAAAAAAATATATACATAAAACAATTGTTTATATATTCAATTTTTTATATTTAATATATTAAACTAAACTCATTCTATTAATAATTGTTGATCTATTCAAAACATAAATAAAATTCCCCATTTTGTTCTTAAAAAGAAGTGTTTTAATATTTTTAAATATTGTAACTTAAATATGTTTATCTTTTTATTTTCTTAATTTTGTTTTATTTTCTTCTTCTCAGTTATATCGTTCTATTTATTTACCACATTTACCGAGAGGCTTTGCTTGGTCCAACTTTTTCTTTAGTTTTTAACAATATGGTTTTAGAAAAGGTAAGATTGAAATTTGGTTTTAGAAAATATATATTAAATAAAATATATATAGATTATCATTTGAAAAATTTATTAAAACAAAAATTTATTTATTTTTCACATCTACCTATTTAGAGAGGTTTTATCTAGTAAAGTTATTAACCGTTCGCAAATTTTGTGTTACGACATATATAAACAATTTATGAAAAATTGCAAGACTAAATTAATTACGGAGTTAATGTTTCAAGGTGTTATTCATTATAATTGAAAAATGAGTAAGTATTGAACCCAAATACAACTATGTTATTATTGTATCATCGTTTTTTTCTTTTTGGAGTATAACATGTAGAGTAAGCTACAATTTCAATAAATAAGTTGAAAAGAAAAAAATCATAGATTTTTAAAACTAAGCTAAAACTCTATTTTGGTATAGGAGGAGTTGCACCCACAATTCTTGAGCATTGTTCCTTTAGCATCGGAGGGAAAAACAGAATGAATGGAATTTTCGGCATGGAATTGACTTCAGCGTCCAACAATGCTTTACAACAAGATGGACCTAAATTGCCGAATTTTCCAGTGAAAATAGATTGAGAAACCTCTACAATGCATCCAGGAATATCCATCACGGATGACCAACATTTTGTTATGTCAGGTAATCCTGACATACCAGGAATCGGTTCGAATAGAAATGAAAAAGGAAATGGAGCCGGAAACTGAGGCATCTAAGCATTTACAGAAACGATGATGCATAGAACCGCTAGGAGTGAAAGCATATTTTTTATAGACATAATGAGAAATTGAGTAAAAAGAACCTTAGTATAGCCAAATATATGCTGAAGGTTATATTTGCTTTTGATTGATGAACAACAATAAGACTTTTGATTATTTATATGGAATGAAATGTGAAACTATGACATTAATTATCTTACTTTAACATCTTTGGATGCTTTAATTAGAAATTTCAATAGTTGTTTTATAAGTATAAATAGAGTTGAAACTCCAAGAAAACAAGTAACATTAACTTGGAAATATTGACTACAAAGAGCAATAAAAGTGTAACCGGCTTCACATAATTAATCAGTTACCAGTATATATCTCAAAATTTAAACCAATAAACCGATTTATTCGAATTTTCTAGAGAAAATTATTTGAATCCTTAAATCCCATACAATGGAGTTCTGCATGACTTGTTTAAAATAAAAACCTGTTTAGATTAATTGCTAAATGGCTCTAACCTTAAATGTTGTTAAGAAAAGTCAAAAACCTAGACATCCCGCTCAGAACCTACTAAACTGGTTTAAACATTGAATTACGCCTAACAGTAAACGATTTCTCAAATATTAAGAGTGGAGACGAGAGCCAAAGACTATCAAGAGTTTAAGAGCAAAATGACAACACACAAGATGCCAGAATGTTGCAGTAAGACCATGACAAAGATACTGAAATGTGATTATACAAGTCACTGTCTACGACAGGGAGTGCTTATGAAGCCTTTAAGAAGAAATGAGATAGCTTGTCTGATTTTATCATATGTTTGAGTTGTATCAAATTCGTAGACAGATTCAGAATCAAAACCACAATAACAATAACCTTGAATTAAATTCTTCTTATTCTTCTTCTTCTATGTTCTTCTGGTCAAGAAGAGAAGGGAAACGAAGCAGGCACCTTCAATACATTTTCTATCAGATCAGATAAGGTCAAGCTGTTCTCTTAATGATGTGGACTCCACTGTCTGTATCGACAATGTCGCTTATATCTCCAACCTTGAGCGCGTAAGTTGCTTCCTCAAATGGTTTCTGCATTTGACCTCTACCAAAGGAACCTGAACAGGGATGGACAAATCAACATAAGATTTATGAGCACAAATTATAGATTCATCAAGAAAGAAACTCTATGTGGGAGATGATCTACGAAGATGTTAGTAAACTTGATGAGCACCAATTATAAATCATCACGAGGAAAACATGGGTAGTGATCTAAGTGGACATTAGTAAGATTTATGAGCACCGATTATGGATTCATCAAGGAATACACTTTAGATTATAAACATAGTTATGCTCTAAGCAAACAGTAGTAAGATTTACGAGCACCAACTAAAGATACATCAAGGAATAAACTTTAGTTTCTAATCATCGATGTTGATCTAAGTGGACAATAGTAAGACTTGTGAGCACCGATATAGATTCATCAAGGAAGATAAACTTTAGACTCTCAACATCGGTGATTATCTAAACAGACATTAGTGAGATTAACGAGAGCCAAGAATAGATTTATTAAGGAATATGAAGAAGCTAAACATTAATGATGATAGAAGCTAGAGATTAGTAAAATTTCTGAGCACCAACTAAAGATTTATCAAGCTAGAAACTATAGATTCTAAACATTAGTGATGACTATAAACACATCGAGGAAGAACTGTGAGATTCTAAACATCACTAATGATCTAAGCTATGATCATTATGCTCAATTTCACTGTAAAGAGTTAGATCCAATAGAATCCAGTTAACAAGCTTTCTACTCCTTCAACAAACATCACTTGAGACTATACAGATTAACTTCATTTCCTAAAATCTTAATTGCCACTAGATCTAACCCTAAGTTCAATCATCCTAAACCTAAACTCGCTGATCTAGAGATTAGGGATAAGAACAAACCAAGATCACCGCCGCGTTTAGCAGAGCTACAGTCAGAAACACGAGTCGCCACTTCTTCGAAATTCGCCTTGCCGGAGACAATATCTTCACGGATCGATTTAAGCTGCTCAACGGCGGCTTCTCTAGTGGTAGTCAGAATAATCTTCCCTTCTGGATCCTTCCACGACGCTTTCCTCCGAGAACCTTGATGCTTAATCAAAATGTGCGATGCCTTAACTTGGTCTCTCGACGCCATCTTGCTCTTCTTTCGATGCTTGTTGTGATGATGGTCTTTCTTCTCCTTCGATGTTCGATCTGTGGAGGAGACCGAATCGTTCTTTCGCTTCCGATCTGAATCTATCTTCGTTGATTTTGGGAAAAGTGTTTTTGCGGCTCTGCTTCACTATTTTTGCTTTACCCTAATGATTATCGACGATTGAAACTGTGAGACGAAATCACCACAGATATTTTGGTATCTACGAAATCGCCCCAGATCTTTCAGCAGATTCAAAATGCTCCCGGATCTTTCGGTATATTCGAAACCACCACGGATCGCCCAGTATATGATGAAACCGCCTCGGATCTTTCGGTATTTATGAAATAACCCTGGAACTTTTGATTTTTTAAAAATCACACCCAAACTTACAATATTTACTATAAAAATCCCAAATCGTTATTATTGACAAATCACCCCAGAACTTTCTTTGTATTTGCGAAAATACCAACTGATGATACTAAGATGTAAAGGATTCATAAAAAGCATATTCTATGTGAGAGATTGGCAATCAAAGTATATCATATATATATATATATATATATATATATATATATATATATATATATAATA
>Ga0041059_1003640_pt1 | contig 10314 bp, 6 predicted proteins | sample AraColnosormetaG_FD_56232 | JGI IMG/M metagenome (GOLD analysis project Ga0041059, IMG submission 56232) | Arabidopsis roots microbial communities from North Carolina, USA - Col MF nosort | ecosystem: Host-associated > Plants > Roots > Unclassified | place: USA: North Carolina | collected 2013-09-02 | reverse complement strand
AAAAAAAAAAAAAAAAAAAAAAAAAAAAAACTCGTTACAATCTTCGTAAAAATTATAAGAATTTAAAACGTAACAAAGGAAATAAGGAACAGGACCAGCCTTAAATTGTAAAACATATTTTCACAGCTTTTGTATATTGTAAAACACTAGTCTCCTTTTTACTGAACAACTAATGCTTTGAAAAACTAGTTTTTGTGGGTGAAAGTAATATACAATACTGATGGGTTTCTAAATCTTGACCCAAACTAACCCATATTAAGTTATTAACTATTAAGTCTTGTTTCCGTTACAACGATCGAATAGTATTTAAAATTAGGAGGAAAGAAGTCTAAATGTATTTTTCGTTTGAGTTCTTATTTCTTAAGGTAGAAAATTTTAGTACTCATCTTTATAATTTTGAAGTCCTCTCTTCTTCAATACGCAGGGTTGTGTCTCTTCCCTAAAATCACAATTCTTTCATATATACACAATACACATATCCAACTTGTATTAGCATGACTGCATGAGCTCTTCTATATCCTAGACGTACATTGTGGGATTTAGATATGCACTCCACCAAGTCTATGGCATAAATTGGATATGTGATACAACATAGACGTGAAAGTTTGAAAACATTTCGCCATGATATCGCAATTGAGATGTCTTACTTGGTTGCGAAACAAAGCAAGATTACTATGGACTATGATGCTTGAATGATTATTTTATCCAATCTTTAATAATAAAAATAGAAGAAAATTCACTACATACATTATAAAGTATTAGGTAGGGGCTAGACTTACAAGATGTATCGGCACATAATTTCTTAGCTAACTAAAGAAAACAAAAACTATTAGTGAATCTATTATTTTTAATACTTATGATCATAGAACACTTTAAAAAAATAAATATTTATCGCCTTCATTCTAACTGTGTCACCTTCTATTTTATCATTAAAATTATTGGCGATACAAATAAATACATTAATATATATATATATATATTTTATAAAATAAAAAAATAGAAATTGAAAAATAATGTAGTTTTTCCAATTTTACCATTTTTTCTCGTGGTATACATTTGTGCACGTCATGCATAAAGTTTTTTTTCTTCTAAAAGAGTTGCATATTTACATATCGGGTCCACAATGTATATGTATAGTCAGTATAGAGTAACGGTTATATGAAAAATTAAAAAGAAAGGTGTTAAACATATTTATGAAAAAATTTACTTAAAGATAAGATTACAAGAAAATCATGACATATGGTGGTGAATAAATTATAAAAAAAAAAGTTACTTAAAGAGATAAGGTTAGTAACAAAACCATGTCATGCAATTCATGCTAATTGGGTAAACAATACTTTCCCTTCTTTTACCATTAATTGTCAATTAATATACATGAAACAAAATTCAGTTTTTCCTCTCCCACATAACCATCCAGTTTTAGACTACATACAGAATTACAGAATTACCACCCACATTTGTAGTACTATAAATAGGTACAACTCTTCCTCTTTCACTCATCATCCTTAGTCCTCACTCACTTCCATTCTTCAAAATGATATCTCGAATGATTTTCAGAAACTATCCTTCTCACAATGAGTCCGACGACGAGCCATTCCATTTCAGTATCAGCAGAGAATTGCTTCTCGACCGAAACGATGTCGTAGTGGGAGAGATGATTGGAGAAGGAGCTTACTCCATCGTCTACAAAGGATTGTGTGTTTCATCTCTCGCTATATTATATTGATGAATTCAAATGCGTTTAATCAGTTTAATCATCACTAAGTTTTCATATGTTCTCTATCATGATTTATAGGCTAAGAAACCAATTTCCCGTGGCGGTGAAGATCATGGATCCGAGTACAACTTCCGCTGTAACCAAAGCGCACAAAAAAACGTTTCAAAAGGAAGTTCTGTTACTATCCAAGATGAAACATGACAACATTGTGAAGGTGAAAATTGAGAAATATATATTTATATTGGTGGTTTCAATATTAATGTTATAATAATGACATATTAAACATGTTTTTTTTTTTTGAAAAGTAAAGTAAAATAAATAAACATGATTATTGATGATGTATATATAGTTTGTTGGAGCTTGCATAGAACCACAATTGATTATAGTTACCGAACTCGTTGAAGGCGGCACTCTACAGAGGTTCATGCACTCTCGTCCGGGTCCTCTTGACCTAAAGATGTCACTAAGCTTTGCTTTGGATATTTCACGAGCCATGGAGTTTGTGCACTCAAATGGCATCATTCACCGTGATTTAAATCCAAGTAAACAATAAACATGCGCCAATTTTTACTCAGTATTTCTTGTAAACAGAGAAACAAAATTTGATAATTTGGTGTGTTTTGTGTAGGGAATTTGTTGGTAACCGGTGATCTGAAACATGTGAAATTGGCTGACTTTGGAATTGCAAGAGAAGAAACTAGAGGTGGCATGACCTGTGAGGCTGGCACCTCTAAATGGATGGCTCCTGAGGTAGTGATCATTTTGAGCTTAGTTTTCTATTTCGAAACATATAAACTAAATATTTTCTGTTCCGTAACCACAGGTGTATAGCCCTGAGCCGCTGAGAGTTGGGGAGAAGAAGGAATATGACCATAAGGCTGATATTTACAGCTTTGCCATAGTATTATGGCAGCTGGTTACGAACGAAGAACCATTCCCTGACGTGCCTAATAGCCTCTTTGTTCCCTATCTTGTTAGCCAAGTAAAGTCAAACATCAACTTTTTTTTGATAAAAACACATCATCCTTTTTAACTTAAAAGGAATAAGGTTTTAAAATGTTGGATATCTTTTTATTACAGGGTCGGAGACCAATACTTACGAAGACTCCCGACGTGTTTGTCCCAATCGTTGAATCATGTTGGGCACAAGACCCGGATGCGCGTCCGGAATTTAAAGAGATTTCGGTTATGCTGACAAACTTGCTAAGAAGAATGAGCTCAGACAGTAGCATTGGCACAACACTACCGGATGGGGAAGCTTATGAAGGTGAGATGGAGGAATCAGAGAACTCTCCTCTTCTTCAAGAGCATTTTTGCAAGGTGAAGAAACCTAAGGAGAAGAAGAAGAAGAAGAAACTGGTGAAGATGAGATTTCCTTTCTTTAAGAAGTTCAAGGTTTGGTTGTACAACTACAAGCCATGATTATTTTTTGTGTCTTTCCATAAAAATAAAAAATGGAAAGTTGGTGGATTTAAGGAAAGACAAGACTGAAGATTCTGTTAGTGTTTGTTCTTTCTTTCTTCTTTGTGTTTTCTTGTTNTTTTTTCTGTTTTTTTTTTTGTGAGGAAATTTTTCCTAAAGCAATGAATTCTCGTTCTTCTTTTCATGGACATTTCAACTATTTTTGTTTATACAGAAAATATATCCTTGTTGTAACTATATAGAGTATGTACTGACTAAATCTCAAGTTGGTTTTGGTAAATGTAACATTTTCTATTAGAAATGATAATCATAGTTGAAATGTAACGTTTTCTGAATGTGCACCCTCCTTTAACATTCTCTAACATTTTCTAGTTGAAATGTCTAACATTTAAAGGAGGGTGCACATTGTGTAGGTATATACAGATATGTCTATTCGAAAACCCTACATTTATGATAATTATAGTGATATTTGTTGAAACCAAATTTTAGTTCTACTTTTTGGTTTTTGCCGATGTTAAATTTGAATGCGATCATCATACCAGCACTAATGCACATATTACATCAAAACTTTGGATTTAAACATATTTGGACGAGAATAATACTTAAATGGGTGATCTTCAGAAAGTTCATGTATTGCATTCTACTTAAAAGTTTTAGGAAAGAAAAAATGATGTTGAATAAAAGATTGAATGCAGTTTTGATTGAGACTTTTATAAAGAACAAGTTTTTTTTTCTATTATTAACGTAATTAAAGTTTAGTTAAGAACTAAAAAGGTTGATTTTTATTGTGGTAGTCGTAATATTGACATTTTAATAAAATAGAAAATAGTACGATATGATTATATATATCGTTTAATGTATAATAATTTAATTTATGATATTGAGACCGTTATATTTCAAAAATTATATTATAAAAGGTATGTTAACTGAATATTGAATAAAACCATTAGTAAGTAGATCGTTTAGTATTTTTTCTATTTATGTCATCGATCGTTAAATATTATTTATTTTTATTTGGTAGCGATCTTTTTCAATTTAAGTTCGCTACTTTATATTTTCTCACAAAAATTATTGGCGATGAAAATATATTTTTTCTTAATATATATATACAATTTTTTCCGAGGTATTGACCTGTAGCTACTCAGCTCAAATCTAATCATATTTTCCCCGAGATATTCTTCAAAGCCGATTCACAATAAGTTGGGACGCCCATCATCATCCAACTACAAGGTTCCACCCACCCAATTCTCCCCAAGTCCCTTCTTAGGTATACGTTTGATCTCACTTTGCGTAGTATATGGAGGGAAAGAAATGGATGAATATGCAGAGACCTCCCATCTCAGCTCAAAAGCTCACCCACATTATTGACAAAAGTGTATGAAACAAGCTCAAAATCATTCAAACGCAAAGTACCTATGAAAGTGGTCTCTACTATTGGTTTCAAACTCATGGCAACTGCCAACTAGGCCATAGAATTCTGTTGGTATATCTTCCAGAAACATTTATGATAAAACAGTTTTTTGGTTGACTATAATTTTACATTGCACTAAATATATATATCATTTTATCTTTGTCTTACCCATTTTTATTTAACAAATTGGATAGAAACTGAAGTCCTAACTCTTAAGTATTATTTGTGAAAAAAACTCCTAAATAGTGTTAGAAGCAAAATAGAATATATATTTTTCAAATTTTAGATAAGTTTAGTTTCCGTATAGAGTCCATATTTATATAGTATGGTTAAATACAAAAAGGAAAAATGAGCTGTTAAACATATATGCAAAAAATTACTTAAAAGATAAGATTCTGAGAAACCCATTACATGTGGTGGTGAATAAATAAATAAATTACATTTAAGAGATAAGAATTACTTTTAGATTTTTCCTATATTTTCCCATTCAAGTTATAATTGTCAATTAATACATAACAATATCTTTCTTTGTTTATGCCCTCTAAAATACAATTCTTGAAATTACTTAAGTAGCCCCAAACTCAGCACTGCTATTTCTATATAACCCAAACACTTTCACAGTCTTCCTCACTCATCTTCCTCACTCAGCACTATGATTTCTACTCATCAAAAGTACAAGCGAGCTCCAACCATGGCCATTTCTCCGACGATGATGCTTAATGCGAACTACCCTTTTTTCATGTCAGCGTTTGGCTCAGATGACAATAATGATGAGTCTGATAACCAGTTCGATTTCAATATCAGCAGAGAGTTGCTTCTCAACCCTAAAGACATCATGAGGGGAGAGATGATTGGAGAAGGAGGCAACTCCATCGTTTACAAAGGCCGGTGTGTTTCATCACTCTCTCTCTCTTTTTAAGATTTTATGTATTTATGTTTCTTATAAATCTTTTGAAAAAAAAATCATTAGGTTTTGTCCAAATAAAATTTGCTGATTTCTAGTTTCATTTCAGTTTTTTTTTTTAATTCTTAATATCCGAAACAACTGTAAAACTTTATTCAGGCAATAACTATATGTGAAGTTTTGGTGAGGCAACCTAACTTAATAGAAATCTATGTAAAAAGGCAATCATTAGATCTACATCTACTCCATAGTTTATTTTTGAGTGAATTAATTAATCTGATGTTGCATAGAAACCATTAATAGAAAAATCGGAATTAATCTCATAAGATGAAGTGTTTTTGGCTTTTGTGCTAATCAAAAGTTTCATATATTTTCTCTAATGATTTATAGACTCAAAAACATTGTTCCTGTGGCGGTGAAGATAGTGCAGCCGGGTAAAACATCTGCTGTAAGCATTCAGGACAAACAACAGTTTCAAAAGGAGGTTCTGGTACTATCCTCGATGAAACATGAAAACATTGTCAGGGTAAAAATGAAAATAATAAATCATTTGATGTTTCAAACAAAAATAAATAATTTGGTGTTTTATAATATTAATGTTACGATAATGAGTAATAAATATTTTGGTGTTTTCAACATTAATTGTACAGTTTGTTGGAGCTTGCATAGAGCCACAATTGATGATAGTTACCGAACTCGTAAGAGGTGGTACTCTTCAGAGGTTCATGTTGAACTCTCGCCCGAGTCCTCTTGATCTCAAGGTGTCACTAAGCTTTGCTTTGGACATTTCTCGAGCCATGGAGTATTTGCACTCAAAAGGCATCATTCACCGTGACCTAAATCCAAGTAAATATACTCCATTTTACACATCATCATGTCTTGTAGCATCATGTCTTGTAGATAGTGAAACAAATTAATTGTTTGTTATCCGTGTTTGAGTAGGGAATGTTTTGGTAACTGGTGATATGAAACATGTGAAGTTGGCTGATTTTGGACTTGCAAGAGAAAAGACTCTTGGTGGCATGACTTGTGAGGCGGGCACGTACCGTTGGATGGCTCCAGAGGTAATGATTCTTTCTAGACTAAATATTTGACTAGAACATATCATGATTAATGATTGTATGTTTTGTATCCACAGGTATGCAGCCGTGAGCCACTCCGAATTGGGGAGAAAAAACACTACGACCAGAAAATCGATGTGTATAGCTTCGCACTGATTTTCTGGTCCTTGCTCACAAACAAAACACCTTTCAGTGAGATACCTAGCATTTCTATTCCCTATTTTGTGAACCAGGTAAAAGTTATATACATATCAACAATTTTTACTTAATGGAGAAGATTTTAACATGATGAATCTTTTTTTTTCTTTCAGGGCAAGAGACCAAGCCTATCGAATATTCCTGATGAGGTCGTCCCCATATTAGAATGTTGTTGGGCAGCGGACTCAAAGACTCGTCTCGAATTCAAAGATATTACAATCTCACTGGAAAGCTTGCTAAAAAGATTCTGCTCAGAGAGAAGTAATAATGAGATAACGATCACCGAAGATGAAGCTTATGATGATGAGATAGAGGAATTGGAGACCACTTGGCTGCTTCCAAAGCGCTATATCAAGCTGAAGAAACCTAAGAAGATCAAGCAGAACGTGATGAAGAAGATACTTCCTTTCTTCAAGAAGTTCATTTCTTCAAAGTGGTGAGATGCATATGATCACTTTTTGTGCTTACCCATAGAAAGTTGACAGATTTAAGAAAAGACTGTTTGTTCTATTTTCTTGTTGTTTTTGTTGTTTTAATAAATGCATTCTCATCCTTCTTTAATGATCTTTTCATGGAAACTTCAACTATATTTTATGTAATATCGTTGTAGTAAACTATCCGATAAGACCATTTTCGTTGGTGAGAGATCTATTGAAATTTTTTAAATAAATTCCCCATATCTAGTGATTTAATTTTATAACCAGATAAAAGTACATACATAGAAATCTGTAAATATATACATTTAGAGCATTCCATTGGTGAAAGACTCTTTCAAATCTCTCATTAATATTTTTCAAGATATAATAAATTTATACAAGGATTTTTCGATTCAAAGAAAGACTACACATTAATTCTCAATAACTTCAATCTTTTAATTACGTATCCATTTTATAAAATTCGTTTGAGCCTTATATATATACTAAATTTGGGCCATTACCGTTGAGCCCAATTCCCCTTTTTTTGGTTTGTTTTAATTTAATGACGTACGGAGCAAATACACTTTCACCACCTTCTCTTCAAAGTCAAACTTCCAAATCTACACTCATCATCACCGTTTGGTATGAAATCGAAGCAGAATCTCACTTTAATCTATCTGTCTTTTTTATTCTGCTTCATGCGTTAGCTTTTGGTTTTTCTTCTCTTCATGGTTACTCTTTGAGTTTGTTATAGGGTTGTGTTTGCTTCGATGGGTATTTGTATTATTGTTGGTTTTGTAGTAATCATCACATATACATCTTTGTTTGAATCTGAAAGGTTTTTCAGTCTATAGAAGTTGTTTCCATATATGGATAGGATTAGTAATCTGTCTGATGATTTGCTTTTGAAGATTGTTTCATCACTTCCTACCAAAGATGTTGTCGTCACAATGCTTTTGTCAAAACGTTGGAAGTTTCTTTGGATGATGGTTCCAAAGCTTCGTTTTGATGATGAGTTTGAACTTGAGCCTTCCTATTACGGGAGATTTCTCAAGTATGTAGACAAATCAATGGTGTTGAATAGAGCTCAGGTTCTAGAAACAGTGAAGTTCAACGTTGGTCCTTGTTGTAGCTCTGAAGATATAGCAACATGGATCAGAATCGGAATGGTTCGCAATATGCGTGAACTTGAAATATCACATTGTGAAGGATATTTCAGGGAACATAGGTCAATCAAACTACCAAAGAGTCTTTATACATATGAAAAACTCGAGGTCTTGAAACTCGCTTCCACGGTAGTTCTGAATGTTCCTATCGATGTTTGTTTTCCATCCTTGAAATCATTACACCTTGTGTGTGTAGAGTACAAAACCAAAAAGTCTCACCGCAGGCTTTTGTCGGGTTGTCCTGTTCTTGAAGAGTTGGTGTTGGACAAATCTTATAACAGTTTCCATGTGCGGTCTTTCTATGTAGAAATACCTACTTTACAGAGCTTATCTATTCTTGATACATCTGGAGAACTGTACGGTGACTTTACGTTTGTGGTCAATGCCCCAGCTTTGAAGTACTTCAACTTTGTAGACTTCTATGGCGACTTGTGCTTGAGAGATAATATGCCTGAGGTGGTTGATGTGAATATTAAAGTCATTTACAGAAATCCCAAGAAGCTATTGGGACCTCTTAAATCAGTCAAGCGTCTCTCTTTATGTTTATCTCCTTCGACGACGGTACGTAACCAAAACCAAACCTATGTTTTCTTGTGATACACGACATTTGTATTGTGCTTATGTTTCCGAGAATCTCTATGCAGCTTCATAACCATATGGAGTTCTATCAGCTTGTTCATTTGGAGTTATGTGGAGACGCTCTAATGTGGTGGGATCTACTTACTTGGATGCTCCAAAGTTCTCCTAAACTACAAGTTCTCAAGATCTACGAAGTAAACATTTTACATGACCTAATACATTCTGTTTCTTTATTGGATTGTCTCACTTTCTTAAGTTATTAATTTAAGGTTCTAATAGATTATAATTTGTTGTTCTTTTAGTGCAAGTGTGAGGAACATGATTACTTAGACGATCCAATAGAAGAACATTGGGAAGAACCAAGTTCAGTTCCTCAATGTTTGTTGTTCCATCTCAATATTTTCGAGTGGAAATATTACAACGCAGGAGATGAAGAGAAAAAAGTAGTGGCGTACATTCTAAAGAATGCAAGACAGTTAAAGACTGCAACTTTCTCTGCCGCTTCATATTTGTATCCGAAGGAAGAGCGTTCGCGGGAACTCAATGAGTTGGTTTATATGGCTAGAGCTTCAAGCTCATGTCAGCTTCTATTGGATTGAGAAAATAATGTAGTAGTCTTCTTGCCTGTACATGTGCTTCAAAGAAAACTAGAAGCATTTGGTTTGAAAGTTGGATGTGTTGGAAAACTCTTATTGCTTTTGCTTTTATCTTTTTTTACTAAATTTTCTTTTTATATACTCTATTAGATGATTCGACCATCATCAGAGTGCTAAATGCGTAGTGAAATTCTTCCCAGAAGACCATCACATTGCCTAATCCGAGTTTGAAATGGCTTTCTAACAAATATAAGGACTCAAGAGATAGTCGGAGCGCCTATTATCGGATTACCTTATAAGCTGATTAGGCCGAAGTCTAGACTAATCGACCACAATATATAAAACTTTGTTAATGGACAACATTAGATTTTGTAATTAGAGGGTATTTGGTTTTCAAAGTTACAATCACTAAAAAGCTTCGAAATTTAACAAGTGATTGTCAAAAATAAAACAACTATTATAATAATCGTTCTTCGTATCATCTAATTCAGTAAACTACTAGCATTTGACTCCTGCTATACAGGGACAACATTGTTTTAAATTATATTTGTTATAACTCTTAACTAAGATTTTTAAAATAAAGCAGACAACATAAATATACAATAAATTTATTATCATTGACTGAAGAATATACAAAGATTAAGAAAAATATATAAAGAAGGTACAACTTTTCTACCCAATGAATCAATTGCGATAGACAGTAACTAACAAATCAAGAGTTTAGAAATATAAGAGAGTATAAATACGAAAATTATGCTGGGTATATACATGTCCGCTTATTTCATCATTAGCTCCAACCAATTGTAATGTGTTCTTCTTCTCATCATCAGTAATTCAGTTTACA
>Ga0041059_1003639_pt1 | contig 10314 bp, 4 predicted proteins | sample AraColnosormetaG_FD_56232 | JGI IMG/M metagenome (GOLD analysis project Ga0041059, IMG submission 56232) | Arabidopsis roots microbial communities from North Carolina, USA - Col MF nosort | ecosystem: Host-associated > Plants > Roots > Unclassified | place: USA: North Carolina | collected 2013-09-02 | reverse complement strand
TCATTCAAATTATAATTGATGAAAGCTCTAAACATGAATCATTTGTGTTCAAGTGTTTGTCATGTTTCACCATTACTCCATATGGTCAAGTTTAAGTGGATAAGTTATCATGGACACAAACTATCATTATCTACTTGGATTTAGTTTGTTGATGTTTGAAAGTAATGTCTACAGATTGTTCTTGTGTTTTGGAGACCTATATGATTATTAGTTTTTACATAATGAAATCGTGTTGGAAGTTTTGATAATAACATGTCCACTTAGACGTGACTATGTGGAAATAATTGATTCTCATATGCAAAGTAAAATACTCTTAACTTAGAAGTTCAACGATATTATCAATTTATCGAACCAAAATCATATGATACCAAACAAGCTGATCAAATGGATATAAAATTCAATACTGGAATTGGCCAATTTGGTTTATCTACAACCTGGTGGTTCATGGAATCGAAAAATAAATTATTTAAGAGCAAAAACAGAAAACAATGGAAAAAACGAAGAGGATGTGAATATGTGTTGATATTACCATGGCAGTTCTTTAAATCCAACAGATCCTCTCTTATAAAAATCAGATTCATATTCTGAAGTTGGTTATCTGAAAAATTCTCCTTAATCAAAGCAGACACGGAGAAATCGGGAGATCTGATTAACTGGAAAAATAAAGTTGAATCTGATTGTTCAATCAATCTCTCTTTTTCTAGAAAGCTGATGATTTATTGAAGAAGGAAGAAAGAAAGAAGCTGATGATTTCTTCTTTGCAAACGTTCAAACAGCTTTTTTCTTTTTTTAATGGCGTAAAAAAATGTAAATTTTGAAGTTTTTTTTTCTTGATTTTTTCTTTTTGATAAAGCGAGAGAAAGAGAGAGAATGGATACGAAAAATAGAGAGACAAAATCTCAAGGGTAATTTTGTCTATTTTCTCAGCAAAAACAAGATAAAGTGCCTAAACTTTGAAAAGTGTCTAAAACGGAAAAACATTTCTTAAAAGTGCCTCATAGTGTCACATTCCCTTTTAATTAACTATTAATTTTAAGATTTTACGACATTAATTTTATAATTTTGTAATTTTTAAAATTAATGTCATATAATCTAAAAATTAATAGTTAATTGAGATGGTAAGGATAAAATTGTAATTTTATTTTTGTTGTGAGATCGTGAGTATGAAAATAATAACATTTAATTGTTTGCGTATAAAATTGCACAGTTTTATTACTTCATGTCTTTTTCTTCTAAGCAAAAACAATTGGGTATTAAATGTCCAAATAAAAATTAATTGAGGTTTTTTTTGGTTTTTTTCGTTCTTCTTTAGTTGATGTTTTATAAAAATGCACACCTATTAAGAAATAATATAATTATATAATTAATTTTGCATTGAAAATTAAAAATATCATGTATTTAAAAACAAAAATAAAAGCTTAAAACATCATTTATAAGAGAACGGAAGGAGTATTAAGTGTAATCTTTTGCATTTTGTTTTAAAATAAGTGTCATTTTGTCATTTCAATGTATATGTTTGATAATAAGATTTTCAGTTTTATTCATATTATATTAATGTATAAACCAATAGAAAATATATAATATATTAATAAAAAGTAACATAGATAATTGAATTTTTTTAAATATATGTGTAACAATCTTAAAACACATTTCTAATGAAACAACATTTGCAGATAAATTGTTTTTTATCAACCACATGTTGTTCAAATCGAGTAAGATAAAAGTAAAGTTACATCAATCTTCATTATCTTGGTTGACTTTAAAATATTTTCCAAAAAAGATATAAACTTGTCTGGCGTATTTTTACTTTTGGATTATTTTATTTCTCTCAGTTGTTTCATATATGGACGGAGTATATAGGATTTCGCACGTCGGTTTGTAACTTTTCACAATGATAATTATTCGCATTTAGTTATCATCATACTCCATGAAAATGCCTTGTTACTCCATTTACGTATTTAAATTTTATTGTTCCTTGTCTTGTCCAACTCCTAAATAATTTCTGTCAAGAAGAATTTTTTTATATATTTTTGTCATAAAAAAGAGAAGAGTTGTCTAATATTATATAGTAACAAGTTTAGAGTTTTCGTGTTCGTTGAGGACTTTTCGTTTCCACATTGTCAAATACTATAATAAGTTAGAATTGTTCTTTTTTATTTCTTCTTCTTTTTATTGATTTTCTTGACAAATGGGTGGATGACAATAAGGAGTGTTGAGTTTTTCTATTTGGTAGTCGTAAGCCAATAAAAACTATATAACAGTCTATATCACTTGAATTCTGACTGATTAAATTCTTTTAAAACGAATTATTCTCTTTGGAAATATTTCTCCAAAACTTATTTTAATATTATACCTTGACTATTTGATTATTCTTCCCTTTTATTATTGACTTTTCTCCTGAGAAGAACAAAACCTTGTCTGATTCGGTTTGTCAAGGTGTAATATATATTTTTTTTTTTTTATCAATTCTCATATATATAATGATGTTGAGATGTATTAGTCAAGAATTTTCTATACTTTTTAAGCAAAATCATGAAGGTTTCTATGAGGCTTCTGAGTCATTTCTTGAGCATGTTCATATGTGACGTCCCTGTAGCCCTCATAGATTAAGACCACAAAACTTGGTCTACACAAGTTTTAACAAAAGAAATAGCATCAAAAACTTTGTCTGGTAAACTTAGATACTTTGAATTCTGTCATAACTATGGTCTATGGTATAAGTTATGAGTGGTGAATAAGGTTCCTCATAACTTGGTTAAAGAACATTTCTTAATTAGGACTTGTCGAAAAAGTTGTAATACTTCATACTTGTAGTAATATACGTACTAGTGATGACATGCTATAAAAGTCATATTGGTTTAAGAATGATAACATAACCATTTGTATCATTAGTTGTCTAATTTTACAAGAGCCATTTGTCACATAAATATATAAGGTTACGTGTGGAATCAAAAACTAGGTAGCTAACAAGTCTTTAATACCTATATGTATCGTTAATTCAACTGCTGTGTGTAGGTTTGATTCTGATCATGCGCTCGTGTGCATGAAAGTACCACACATGCATGGAAGTCAACGTACAAGTTGATAATATCCACTAGGTCCGATCTAAAAATTATGTCACTTCAACTCTGTGGCACGGCATTGAAGTCATCAGCCACCATGCATCATCTATTACGAAACCGATTTCTTTGGAATCTGAATCTGAATGTTAGTCCTAGTCCCACTAAAGGTTGCTTCGTCGTAAAAGTTAAAGTTTTTTTTTTCAAGTTTTTTCTTTCTTTCTATTCTATAATTTCCAAAAGATCAGATTACATCAAATTCAGAAATAGAAGGATAGTTTAAGTTCATTTCAATGAAAGTTGTTGTAGCGTCACTATTTTTTTAAAATATCCGTTTTTAACAAATTTAGCTAAATGACATTTACTATAATGTTTGTTTTGTCTATTATACATAATTAAGAATCTTTTAAATGGAACGCAAGGAGTATTAAATATTGGGTTTCTGACCAAAAGAAAGGATGGCATTGATTACTAGAGATTTCAAATTCTTTCAAATGATATCTAAGTACGTACAAATAATATCTAAGTACGTACAAATAATAATGTATTTTTAAAAATAATATGCTCATATATTGGTCCAACATTTAATGGACAATAAGAAGACATGGTGTGAATATATCTGACTCACTAGCCGTGCATGGATTGGCTGCTTCAGAAATTTCTGCACTCTATCCACTTGAAGGTGACATATATATACACATTTTAATAGTGGTTATTGGTACTTACTTGGAGTATAAATATACGCACATATCAGATCAGATTGTATCATTATTGTCTACATATCTTTTTGAAGCCGTCATAACTTGCAAGTAAAGAATGGTCAGTCTAATGTTCTTTAGTTCGGCCTCACCTTTATGCTCTTCTCCATCAAAAATTCCCAAGGCTAGGTACTTGTTTACAATTATAATGCAAGACATGGATTCAAATATTTTACGCTATTAAGAAGTCTTTCTCTTATAATCGGCTTCTTGATACACTTAACTTCACTCTTTCTTCTACAGTTTGGACTTCGAGATGAAGAAACTTGGTAAATTTTTCTCATCTTGACTCTCAAAACTATGAACAGAATATAGTTTTATAGTTGGTTATCATAAGTCTCTTGTCCTAATTATGCTTGCTTCCTCAGGTGGCAGCACAAAACTTGTTCGGAACGTGAATTTGGAGAAACTAAAGAACAATTATTTGTTTCCTGAAGTAAGTTCATAACCTGATCTCATCTTTATTGCTTTATATATATATATTCCATTATTTGGTTTTAATTGACAGTTTGTTTTCGTGTAAATAGATCAACAGACGTGAACTTGAGCACATTGAAAAGCATCCAAATGTACAATTGATAAGCCTTGGGACTGGTGATACAACAGAGCCTATTCCAGAGCAAATAACCTCACATATGTCTAACGTATGAATCTTTTTTTTTTTTTTAGTTCTTTAAATATTTTTGCGTTAAACCCTAGCTAAAACATATGGATCGGAATCTATAAGAAAATACCAGATTTTCTACAACAAATATCGTAAAAAAATGATAGGAAACAGTACGATATTTGGTCATAGCAAATGCATCGTAAAAAATCAAAATTAGTAGGAATTTCGTAGGAAATTTTGTGGTCTATAATTTCTTACTAAAGGGTCTAAAATGTTGTTTTTGTCCCGGATAGAGTATTTCTTCTTCTCTAAAACTCGTGGAAAAATCTAAATCTGAAAAGTATTTGTGTGATTCAACTAATGCCTTGAATATCTTTGAGATTTTTCTGCATGATAGAAAATTTTGTGAGTGATCGTATTGCCCTAGTTGCATAGTAATATCAGTGATTTACTCCCCCAAATCAGACCAGCCGCCGGTCAGTAACCAGTCTGGTCTGAGTTTTATCCTAAACCACAAGACCCACTTAAACATAGTCAAACTCTGTTTGAAATCAGAAATCGACCGTTTTGGATTAGTTATACATAGTCCGACTTTCTTACATCAATACTTAAAACTGGTCAACTCATAAAAATCGTCTTCGTGACTGGACTATCTCAAAAGTCAGAAGTCGTTCTCTTTCTTGTTTTTTTTTTTGAAATTTTCGATATTGTCATCGTTTTTGTTTTCATGCAAATTAATTATTTTTTTGAAAATTTATTTTATGGTCGTCGACGCATGTGTCGACCTTCTTTTTTTGTCTCTAGCTAACAGCTCGGTTGGTCGTTTGTGTATGAGCATCTGTTACGTATGTTATAATTGGATGATATGAAAGCTTCTCGAGTATTTTCTTTTTCGGTGGATAACCAAAAAAATCATGTTAATCCTTTGTCAATTTGTATACTATGGTTCATTATGTATATATATTATTATTTTAGTAAGTAATATCTCTAGTTCAATTATAGTTTTTATAATTGCTCTGGTGCATCAAGGGAAGACATGTGTTTCTTTCTCATATATCTATGTTTTTGTTATTGTCCATTGTGTCTTTATAGTGCATGTTTATCTGACTTTCATATACTTTGGTTGTGTTAACTACTTTGATTAATGTATAGTGCTTTTCCGGTATTTTCTTATATATGTGAAGGTAGTGAATTTTTCTTTTAGAATGAAACTATCACTTGGTAATTAAGTTACTAATTAAACAAGGAAAAAATATGTCAAAGAGAATTTTCTAAATTTTTTTTTGGAAGACAAGAAATAATCCTTAGTAGTCATTAATTAGTAACATGTGTCTTGAACTTTGATTATTCAGTTCGCACATGGCCTATCGACCGTAGAAGGATATAGAGGGTATGGGTTGGAACAAGGAAATAAGGTAATTATGGTCCTCTTTTCATTTTGCTTTGACAAAAGTTGTTTCAGTTTAATTTATTTTTATTCATCCGACCTAAACCCTAAACTCTAAATTCATTTTTTTTTTTAGATTTCACATCTCATCTATATGTTTATAAACCTTAAGAAGGATTTAAAGTCTTAGTGAGTTAATTCCTTTGTACTAACATCTATTTTTCCTTTCTTAGACCCTGCGAAAAGCTATTGCTGAAACGTTTTATAGAGATTTGCACGTAAAAAGCAATGAAGTTTTTGTATCAGATGGTGCACAAAGTGATATTTCTCGTCTTCAGGTATGCATATAGAGATTTGCGTGTAAAAATCAAGTATTTGTATTGTTGTTATGCTGATTCGAGTGTCAAATCTTTCAGCTACTCTTAGGCTCCAACGTCACAATTGCTGTGCAAGATCCTACCTTCCCGGTAATGTTTTATGTTTACGTCCTCACTGTTTGATGAGAAGTTGGTTTTTTATTTTCTTCTTCTTATGTTGCTTTTTGTTGTGAATTTAGGCTTACATAGATTCAAGTGTGATAATCGGTCAGACTGGTCATTTCCATGAAAAAACCAAGAAGTACCAAAATGTTGTTTACATGCCATGTGGGCCTAACAATAGTTTCTTCCCTGATCTGGCTATGACCCCAAGGACCGATGTCATCTTCTTTTGTTCTCCTAATAACCCTACTGGTTATGTTGCATCCAGAAAACAACTACATCAACTAGTTGATTTTGCAAAGACCAATGGGTCCATTATTATATTTGACTCCGCATATGCTGCTTTTATCGAAGATGGTAGTCCACGTTCTATATATGAAATTCCTGGTGCTAGAGAGGTGATAGTAGTTTACATATTCATACATATTCCTTGTGGTTCTTTTGCATTCACTAATCATATTACTTCTTTGCTAGGTCGCGATTGAAGTTTCATCATTCTCTAAGTTTGCGGGTTTCACCGGTGTTCGGCTTGGTTGGTCTATCATCCCTGATGAGCTCTTGTACTCTAATGGTTTTCCCATTATCAACGATTTCCATCGTATTGTGACCACTTCCTTCAACGGAGCTTCAAATATTGCTCAGGCTGGTGGATTGGCATGCCTTTCTTCTGGTGGCCTTAAGGTAACAATAATTTATACCGTTTGATTACAGTATGATAAATATCCCACATTGGTTAGAAATGGTACTAACTAATTCCTTATAAAGTTACATGTGTACTTTCACTAATAAGCCAGTTTTTGGGTGTGTTCTACATATGGATTTTATTGGGCTTGGTTAAAACTCTAGTATGGAATATGTTCTTATCACATTTCACTTGGCTTAATACATGACAGGAGATACGGTCGGTGAACAACTACTACAAAGAGAACAGGAAGATACTGATGGACACTCTAGTCTCGCTTGGCCTCAAGGTTTATGGTGGTGTAAATGCTCCATACTTGTGGGTTCACTTTAAGGGATCAAAATCGTGGGACGTTTTTAATGAGATTCTTGAAAACACTCATATAATAACAGTACCAGGCTCAGGTTTTGGACCCGGTGGAGAAGAGTATTTGAGGATTAGTGGGTTTGGACGCAGAGATCACATTGTTGAAGCATCAAAGAGGTTGCAGAATTTCTTTAACACACGAACCAAACATTTTACTTATCTCTCTTCCACTTCTAATACCAATTAGGATAAATACATCTCGTGTTATGTGCATCGTCTTGAATAATTTCTTCCACCTCTTGTACCATAATGTATATTATTGAAATAATAAAAGCTACGAGACCATGGACCATGGTAGTGTTTTTCATAATCGTAATAGTTTTGTGTTCGAAAAGTGAAGGAGATTTTAATTTATAAATATTATATTTAGTCATTCATAAATCGCATCACGTTCTGGTGAAGAGAAGAATTATATATAGGGTTGTTCAGCTTTGAGACAAAACTAGGTAATTGTTTAGCAAAGAGACAATAGGGTTCTTTGTTGAGGGCAAGGGACAAATAAACATTACAAATGGGTCTAAAATTCAAAATAGTTACAAACAAACCACAGTTTCTCTTTTGTCTATGCGCGTGGGATACATTCAGTTGACTTCTTGGATAAAAAAATGAATGAGTTGATTTTCAATAGGGTTCAAGAGTGTTAATTTATTTGTCAATTTTCAGTACCATATAATTTATTTTGAAATTAATTGCATAAAAACATCTTTACAAAAGAAAAGTACCATATGTATTTTATAGTTTTCCAATTTTTTTTTTAAAATAACATTTTAATATCTGCATTTAACACACTTGAGCCACTGCATATATGCTGCATAACGTGGATCGGATCACATGCTAAACAACAATTACCTTTACATTTTTGGACCGTAAATGGTTCAAAAATTATTTTTTATAATTATTTAAACTATGAAACGCACATAAGATTTTAATTATTGTGAATAGTTAACTTAAATGCGTAGTTTCCACCACCCCATATGAACCACCCTTCTCCTGTCTCTTCATTCAAGTCCATGTGTGTCGAGCTAATATACAAGGTAGTGTGAGTACGCACTATAAGAAAACACGCAATTTGCGAGGGAAAAATTTCTAGGGAATTCCTTGCAAAACGTCAATTGCAAGAAATTTGCAACACATAAGACTTCCTCCCAAATTGCGCCTCACAAAAAGAAAAACATTACAATTCCCTCGCAAAACTTGCAAGGGATAATCCGCCTCATAAATTGCAGGGGTTTTGCGAGGAAAACAAAATTATCGCAAACAGCACGCAAATCTTGCACGCAAATCTTGTATTTTCTTGTAGTGACTATAACTTAATTAGGTCGGATAATTGAGTTTGTATGAAGCAGTACTCTTGAGTGTTTTCACCTACATTTGTTTTTCATTTTTTTGGTTTAAAAACAAGTACCAAAGCGCCCACCGTGGGGCACGAACACTTACTTTTTTGTTTTCTTTTAATTTGACAACTCGTTGACAAGATAATCACATGTGTCGTCAACTCGTAATTCATACATGCTTTAGAGCCCAAGAACTCCTTCAACATTATGTTTATTTGTTTATATTTCCAATAGACATTGAGCATTTGGTTTAGTCTTATATATTCTTGAAATGTTTGAAAGCCACATAGTTAGTTTCAAATTTATAAACCTCACACTTGAGTAAGTTTATAAGATAGTTTCTAAGTTTGAAGACTTAAGACTGTTTCAAGACCTTTCAGAGCATGAATAGCTCGCCATGTCCACCGGGCACTGACTAGTACTTTTTTGAGCATGACCTTACCACATTATATCGCGTAATATGATTATTCTTTTTGAAGTAAGAACTCATTTAACATGCGGCCTAATAGTTTTAAGTTATTTGGACTAACACAAAGTCGAGCCTACCAACTTCAAAATCATGTCCAAAAATTTAATGTAAGCAATAACGCTAAACAATTGGTCTAATCTAAATAAGTGGTGATAATAAGAAATTCTTGTAAATTAGGAGACAATATTTAATTCATACACTTTTTTTCTTCATTAGCACTAGCTAGGTATCCAGTCACATATCAAGGTCGAAGTTAGGAGCCATCGCTTGTTATTTCTGGTGGTGAGTGTTGCTCTCTAGTTGATTCCAAAGATAGATCTCAACAATGAATAGGCACTCCTACGTTAGCTATCATCAATTCGTTTACTTAATGCAATTTTTTTACAAATGTGAGAATGTGTGAGAATGGATTCAGGTTAACTAAAAGGAGATTTCTCATTAAAATTGACACATGAAAGGTAAATATGATCAGTAACACCAAACTCTTCAGCTACATAGCAAACAAAAATAACTCAACAAGAAGCAATTAAATTTTAAGACTCAATAGAAAGAAGAAATGAGTGCCATGAAGATGACAAATGCAAAAGATACAGAGAGCAAGGACGCATCGGAACTCCTCGGGGACGAAACTGGAGTTGCCGCATTTGCACCACTGGACAACGCGGGTGCTCCTGCTCCGGCCGTAGGAGATAAACCTGTTAACATACCCAAAATGCTAAATCATTAAACTTCTTTATATATATTATTTGTTAAGACAAAGCACAATCTTGCATAAAGCTTTCAAAACTACGTCGTTTCGATTTAACAGAGACTTTTAATGGAAATTTAACTTTGTTAACGGAAACTTAACAACATGCCCAAAAATGATCAAATCAACGAAACTTGATTATTTCATCCAAAAGTCAAACAAAACTTATGATTTAAATGATATTTCAAAAATTCATGACTTTTTCGTCTCAAATTTGAAAGTTCCCGCATTTGTTTGACATTTTTCCCAAAAAAAGGTAATGCAATTTTTTAAAGGGTAATATTAGTAGATAATCAAATAAAACATACAAATTAAGAAACTAGCAGAGAGAAAGTTTTTTGTTACAAAATAACCATGGACCCACGTTGTCGGAAGAAAGGAAATAACAAAGCTACCCTTCATTTGTTGTAAGATGAACAGTAAAC
>Ga0041059_1003638_pt1 | contig 10325 bp, 14 predicted proteins | sample AraColnosormetaG_FD_56232 | JGI IMG/M metagenome (GOLD analysis project Ga0041059, IMG submission 56232) | Arabidopsis roots microbial communities from North Carolina, USA - Col MF nosort | ecosystem: Host-associated > Plants > Roots > Unclassified | place: USA: North Carolina | collected... | reverse complement strand
CCCCCCCCCCTTCAACATGCAGCTTGTCCTGAAGCGCTAAACCTGGAAACTGTTTCTTCAAGTCCTTGGCTATCTCCCATGTATCCTCATGAACCGGAAGACCTTGCCAATGTACCAACGCTTCTAAGAGTCCATCCTCATTGTAACGAGTCTCCAGCACAGCTTCAGGCACAACCACAAACTCATTATCTGCAGTCAACACTTCCGGTAATGGAATGACTTGATGGTGGTCACCCAAAACCTGTTTCAACTGAGACACATGAAAAACAAGGTGTATTTTAGAACCCTCTGGAAGTTTCAGCCTATAAGCAACTTTCCCAATGCGTTCCATGATCTCAAACGGACCAAAATACTTCGCTGCCAACTTCTGACACACTCTCTTTGTCACAGAATTTTGACGATATGGTCTTAGCTTCAAGAACACCCTATTCCGTGTATCAAACTCAACTTCTCTTCTATGTTTATCATCGTTATTTTTCATTAACTGCTGTGCATTCACCAAATGCTCTTTAATATCGGCCAACATCAAATCCCTCTGCTTGAGTAACCCTTCTAACTCACAATTCTTAGTAGAATTAGCTTCAAAACGCATAATTGGTGGAGGATCTCTGCCATACAAGACCTTAAAAGGTGTTGTTTTGATAGTTGTATGAAAAGAAGAGTTATACCACAATTCAGCCCTAGGTAAGTATTGGAACCAAGTCTTAGGATGAGCTGAAGCAAAGCATCGCAAATAAGTCTCCAATGTGCGATTCAACACCTCTGTCTGGCCATCTGTTTGCGGATGGAAAGCAGTGCTGTATTTCAACTTAGTGCCTGATAGTTTGAAGCAGTCTTTCCAAAAGGAACTCAAAAACGTGTTATCCCTATCAGAAACTATCGATGCAGGGAACCCGTGCAGCTTCACTACCTCGTGAATAAAAATTCTAGCCACATCAACTGCATTGAAAGGATGTTTGAGACCAATGAAATGACCATATTTGCTTAATCTGTCTACCACCACCAAAATGACATTTTTTTCCGTGAGAACCAGGCAGCCCTTCAACAAAGTCCAAGGAAATGTCTTCCCAAACCTGCGTTGGAATTGGTAAAGGTTGTAACAACCCAGCCGGAGATAAGGTGGAGTATTTCTGTCGTTGACACATTTCACACTTAGCAACAAATTTCTGAATATCCTTCATCATACCTTCCCAATGAAATGATTGTTGAATACGTTTCATTGTCTTCAACACACCCGAATGACCACCCAACAGGCCACTATGATATTCAGCAAGTATGAGTGGTAAGAACTTTGAGTCTTTAGGAATGATCAATCTCTGTTTCTTCCATAATCTGCCTTCTTTCACAGTATAGGCACTAGTCCCTTGTTTAGCTGATAGACATTCTTTAACCAAGTGTTGCAGATGAGCATTAGAATCTATTTCTTCATAGAGATCATGCAACTGGAGAACTGTGGGCACTGTAAACGCCATTAACAACATTGACGAGAATGACCCAGTTGGTTGTACCATTCTAGATAACCCATCAGCCGCCTTGTTATCAACCCCAAGTTTGTATAGAATGTCAAATTCATAGTGCAAAAGCTTAGTGAGCCATTTCTGATAATCCATTGACACCTCTCTTTGTTCCTGCAAAAACTTTAAACTCTTCTGATCCGTGTGTAACACAAATCGGCGACCCATCAGATAGTGTTTCCACTTTTGAATTGATAACACAATCGCCATTAACTCCCTCTCATAAACTGGTTTAAGCTGCTCTTTAGATGTGAGACCATGGCTAAAACAAGCAATTGGTCTATTGTCTTGCATTAAAACTGCCCCCAGACCATTCCTGATGCATCAGCCTCTACAACGAACACTTTACCAAAGTCGGGTAGTGCTAAAACTGGTGCAGTAGACATAGCTCTCTTCAATGCATCAAAAGCTTCTTGGGCTGACTCACTCCACACAAAGCTGTCTTTCTTTAACAACTCAGTTAAAGGTCTGGCTAGAGTTCCATACCCTTTTAAAAACCTTCTGTAATAGCCTGTTAATCCCAAAAATCCTCGTAGTTCTTTCACAGACTGAGGCGTCACCCACTTAGTCATAGCTACTGTCTTAGTAGGATCTGTTGAAACGCCTTGTGTGATATGATATGGCCTAAATAATCGATCTTGGCTTGACCAAATGAACACTTCTTTCTGTTAGCATAGAACTGGTGCTCCTCCAAAACCTTCAACACCATTGCCAAATGTTCCTCATGTTCTTGCTCATTGCGACTATAGATGAGTATATCATCAAAAAACACCAACACGAATTTTCGGAGAAATGGTCGCAACATGTCATTCATTGATGACTGAAATGTGGCAGGAGCATTTGACAATCCAAATGGCATTACTAAAAATTCGAAGTGTCCATCATGTGTCCTAAAAGTCGTCTTTTCAATGTCTTCAACTTTCATTCGAATCTGATGGTAGCCTGCTCTTAAATCCAATTTAGAGAAAATGATGGCTCCATGCAATTCATCCAAAAGCTGATCTATCATGGGAATTGGAAACTTATTTGGTATTGTGGCTCTGTTTAAAGCCCTGTAATCCACACAAAACCTCCAACTCTGATCTTTCTTCTTAACCAATAACACGGGACTAGAAAAAGGACTTTTGCTTGCTCGGATAATACCGTTATCAAGCATTTCTGAAACTAAACCTTCCATAGCTTCTTTATGAGCGTGTGGATATCTGTAAGGCCTCACACTTATAGCTCGAGTCCCAGGTAAAAGGGAAATAGCATGCTCATTACCTTTGATAGGTGGTAATCCTTTTAGGTTCTGAGAACACATTCTCAAACTGTTGCAGGATTTTTTCAGTTCCACTTGTGAACATTGAAGGATTTTGTGGTAACACCTGATGGCTGTTCAAGCTGACTTCCAGCTCTTTGTTCTGCAGCCTGAATTTTGTAGAGAAAGACTTAAGAGACATTTTAAAGGTATCCAACTCCGGATCACCTCTTAAAGTCACTGTCCTCCCATGATACAAAAAGGACAACTCATGCCTCTCCCAATTGACCTTACAATCTCCTAAGGTTCTCAGCCATGCAATTCCCAATATCACATCAACTGGACCAAGATCCAAGGTGATAAAATGTGTTGTCAACTCCAATTCCTGCCCACAACCAACTGGTAGAGTCATCGTCACTTTATCACACAAGCCTAAACCTTGAACAGTGATTCCTGTACCCAATCTTATATGAAAGTTAGGGAAATAAAATTGTGTGTGGCACCACTGTCCAACATGACAACAACCTCTCCTTTACAAATAGATCCTTTCATCTTAATTGTTGTATAAGATGGCAAACCCATGTATGATGAAAACGATAATTCTGCAAATTGAGCAACTGAATCATGGAATTCTTCTTCCACGCTATTACTCTCTAAAACTTCCATTTCAAATCCATTAATCACTGTTAGTACCCGCAGCTCCTTATTGGGACACTTGTGTTCTTTGGACCAAGGTCCATCACATCTAAAACAAATCCCTTTCCTTCTCTTCTCATCCAATTCTGCACTGGATGCCGTCTAGTCTCTGATCATTTCTTCCAATTGGTTTGTCACTACCATGATTTGACTCAGTCATTACAGACTTCATCTTCCAGTTGTTTGTAGCTGGTGTATAAGAACTCTTGTACTCAGACCAATGTGGATCTTTATTCTCTTTACTTACCAACTGCAATTCCTTTTGCACCACTCTTCTCATCACACTCGTCTCCATAGAACGTGCCACAGCCACCATTTCAGGCAGATTCTGTGGTTTATGCATGTGTACCAGTTCCTGCATTTCACCTGTCAGGCCATTCAAGAATATACCTTCCAATTTCTGATCATCTAAGCCTCCAACCTGTGATGACAGATCCTCAAACCTCTGCACATATTCAGCCACTGAACCAGTCTGTTTGATGCAAAACAAACTCTGACTAGGCCCTCTCAGCTTCAAATTCCCGAACCTTAACATCAATCCTGATTTCAACTTCAACCAACTCACAAAATCCCCACGACTGATAGCCCAATTGTACCAACTCAAAGCCTCGCCACTGACGCTAACTGATACCAAGGCTAATTGTTCAGCCTCATTGTAACCTCCTGAACGAAAAAACCTCTCGACTCTCGCAATCCACCCATATATCCCAGATCCATCAAACATTGGCATTTCTACATTCTTAAGTAGATTCTCGCGAATTCTAGGTCTAATCACACCACGACAAGGTTCCAGTTGAGAAACACGTACCTGGTTCCTATGATCTTGCGATCTTGGAGGAAGAGTTTGACTTGTACCACCCACTTCTTGCACCGTTGCAATACCTGGCATCGAATTGAGTAAGAGCTCCAACTTCCTCTCAATCGCTCCGAATTTTAGATCTTGCGAACCCATTTTGTCATCCAACGACCCAATCTTGGAATCTAGGGTTGATAATCTTGCATCAGAACTTCTGATTTTACCTCCCAAATCCCCAATCTGATCGTACACATCCGCCAACGAAGCCGCGTGCTCCTCCGCCTGAGAAATTTCACAAACCGGAGATAAACTTGATTCCATCACCATTGCAACTACTATCGTCTTCTTCGATCGAACAAAAATTCCCAAACTTCAGCGTTAGATTCAATCCGAGATCACGAACGCACCATTTGATAACAAGAAAACTGTAAATCTTATTATCTGAAAGAGTCAATACAATTTGTTTGATACAAAGAGCTCTAGAACACAAATCTAGATCATTACTCTCACAAACCCAGACACATACGTCACAGGCAGTTACAAACAAAATGCATAAATCTTCTAAAGAAAGCTAAGTCTCGATATATACACTTCACACGTGTGACGTCTTCTTCAGCGCACGTGCTCCTCAGCACCATCTTCATTCGCACGTGCTTCACGCCTCTTCCTCCTTGTATACACTATTAAGGGCTTGTCATCTTCTTTGTCATCATATATAACCTTCGATTAGTGACGAAGAAGACCTGCAATTTCTGGCTTAATTCTTTCATCATTTTTTTCTGGTTTTGATATTAGTAGAAACGCTTATATATTTTTGTTTGCGTGATATGGACAGTAACATACTTTAGTTCGGTTGGTTTAGAGTTTTTAGCTCTTTCCCACAGGTGCATGGTTCGAATCCGATAGTAGGATGATTTTTGTATTTTTGTTTTTAATACGAAAACGATGTCGTTTACTGTTTGACGGAAGATGTTGATGTTGACTTTGTACCGTTAAATTGATCTGTTAATTGACTATACAATATATTTTATTTGGTAAAGTCAACAAAAATTAGTGATTTAATTGAAAAGTCAACTAAAATTGATGATTTTATTCACCATAAGTAAAGTTGATGATTTGTTTCACCACTTTTGGCGAAATAATGATTTTAATGACGTTTTTCCTGTTTTTATTTATACAAAATACGAACGTTATTAATATTAGGAAATATTAGGCAAGAAAACACTTTTTAAAAACTTAATTTGGTAATAGAGCATTTTAGGAGGAGTATGTATTTTTTAAAGTTTTTTTTATCATAAATTCCTCAAAAGTTAGTTAATCATAGTTAGTTTCATATGGTTTGGGAATAAAATATTATTTTTTGCAGTTTTCCTAAAGTAAAACGACACGACCAATTATTCGTCACTTTGACCTAAAAGTGAAATTATCCTGGCGACTGTGTTGAAATAAACCTCCGTATCCGTTCTCAATCCGTAATTCTTCTCCCGTAAATCATATTCGTCTTCCTAGTTATCCAAAAAGTGCCCATCTAAATTCCGATCATTTCCCTCCGTGAACTTATAACAAACGGGCGACATTAAAATCCCTCATTTTTACTTTTCCCACCGGTCAGTAATCAATGACAGGTAATCGTTTTCTGTTTTTTTTGTTCTATTACCAAAAACAGTTATCTTCTTGTTTTATCCATTTTTGTTCTAAAATTTCCTTACCTATTAAGTAATAATCTCTTCACAAATTGTCCCTTTGATTGCAGGCGCGGTCGAAGATGATATAATTGACAACGATACTCGTCTCCCTCCAAGGCTTTTCGCAACAGACCGTTACCCTGATGCTCGTCTCAATATCTACTCGAGACCCGACATTCTTACTGTAATATGTGACGTTTTGAAAGGTACCAAGGAAGTGGAAACTATCTTAGACTCTTGTTTTGGTTCTCTGTTTAGTTTAAGGGTTAGCGAATGTTCAATCTCTTGCAAACTAGTTCATGCGTTGTTATGTAGACAATTGGTTACAAAACAGAAATACGAACTGAAGATGATTTTTGGTGGACAGCCATTGAGATTCTCTTTAGTTGAGTTTGGTTATCTAACTGGTTTGCCGTGTGGTGAATTTCCAAAGGAGTATGATCCAGACTTCTTCCCTAAACGTGTCATTGGGATGAAGGATTACTAGGATGCGTTGATAGGGAAAGATAAGAATGCAACATTAGCGTAAGTTTGAATTGAGAGACAAGACGGTTCTTTATTTGATTGAACAGATTAGTAAATGTCATAATTTCACCAAAAAGGAGTATGATCTTGACTTCTTCCCTAAACGTGTCAATGGGATGAAGGATTACTAGGATGTGTTGATAGGGAAAGATAAGAATGCAACATTAACTTCTTCCCTCAACTAAAGTGAGTACTTCCACGCGAGGCAGGAAGGGTAAGTTTGAATTGTTTGATGATGATGAAGCAGAAGATAATGATGATGAAGCAGAAGATATAAAATTGTGGGTGAATTCGCTGTTGTCTTCTGTAAAACATGAATTTGCGGAGAGTGTTAAGAAGTTAAGATCTCAGAATCTAAATCTTCTGAAAAAGATCAAGGCCTTGAAATCTGTCAAATTGCCCAAATTTCGTTACCACAAGATCTCCAGGTCCAGACAGTCAACTAGTCCTCCATTTAAGAAAGTACGCCTAGCACTTAACCACCACACATCGTCTGAATCTCCTGTCAACCCTGTTGTATATTCTCCAAACATCACAACTCCCCCTTCAGAACCATTAACTTCATTGCACGAGGGAGACAATGTTTTATCTGATTCAGTGCATGATGGAGACTTTGCAGTTTCAGGAGATTCTGATAAGATTGTTGATGATCTGTCATGGCGTGAGTTAAAAACACATAAGGTCTGCCGCACTTGATCTATGTTAATTTTATAGATTGGTAGATATTAGTCAATAATTTATTTTAACTTCTCTATACCACACATGATGAGATATCCAGGGAGACCAACAAGGATTCAGTTGATTCCCCACAAAACTATCTGGTAATTGTTAATTAAGTTCTTTCACATATTGTTTCCAAAACATTGATTATATATTCTCATATTTTACTTTTTTCAGAATGAAACTCCATCAATGTTTATACCCAAGTTTATATCTGCTAATAGCACAGAGGTCCCTACCTCTCATCAACCCATCTATGACACTGAGTCGAAAACTAGAGACGAGGTAGATTTTTTGAATATCTGTTACTAGCCAAAAATATTTAACTATTATATACCTAACTACATTTTCAAATTACTATAGCATATGCCTTCTCCTCAACCTCCTGCTGTTTACGATACCGCAACAAAACCATCTTCTATTGATGTATCCGAGGTTTTTCTCCCTAAAGGATTTTACTATTACTTTAAGTTTCTTATAATGGATGTTACTCATACGCTAATGTTATACCTCTTCTATCTTAACAAGGAGATTAAGATTCAAGACTTGTCCTTAGCAGAAAATGTTGACACATTGGTTCATTCAGTGTGCAAGAATATAAGTGCTTCAATTGCTGCTCTGAGTGAAGTAGGAAAAGAGAGTCTTGCTATGATAGAATGAGTTCCACCCATTGTCGCACAAGTAACCTTCACCATAATCCACGTGGACTAGTTTATATTATATGGATTCCCAATTATGGATATACTTAACTTCGTAGATACTTAACTTTATGCCCACTTTTTTTTATGCGACTACTTTTTCCTTCCACATGTAAGATGATCAAAAAAAGGATGATAAAAAAAAGAATGATCAAATGTCCCACCATGCGAGAAGCCCTTAATATTATTGATGTTCGCTACGATCGTAATTTTTTATTTTTTTTCCAAAGTATTTAGTATATATTACAACCCAACTGCAACATCCAAAACTTGGAGAAACCAAGGTGGAAAGGCAAGAGTAAGTTACAGATTACAGCAATATGTACAACCTAACAACAAAGAGTAAAGAAACAACACTTTTCAATACTAAGATGAAACACGAAAATGGTAACTTTGTAAAAGCAAAAGCATAATAAAACTCAATAAGATTAGATATTGAAGCTTCAAGCTTGCAATTGATCATATCGCATCCAACATTTGCATGTATTATGATTGCATCTTATTCACCATCTTTTAGTCGTCTTAGAAGTAAAAGTATCCAAAACATTCAGTGAGCATAAGCAAACAGTGAAGCTCTACCACTGAGTTTTAACGCTCTAATGCTAAACTTCATTGTGGCACCAAAAAGAATTCCACTCAGCCACAAAGAAGATCTCTAAAAGGAGCAGTTATTCCTAATAAACTAAAAGCGTTACTTACCCCAAAAAGAAACTATCTCAAGAGCCTAAGGTAAATTAAACTTTGAGTTCTTGTTTAAACTGAGAGAGATCTATGGGGGTTGGCCTAACACCGGATAAAACCTAATCCCCTGATCCTTGCGATATGGCCTAATGTAGCGCTATGTACCAGAATCAACTTGCTTATCCTTTTTACGTTTTGAGCATTCACCAATCTTAATTTTTGCTTTTTCTTTGCCCTTAAAGTCAGAATAAGAGCTAGAAAAGTGATGCTGAGATATAGCTCTTGGATTAACAAGTCTGGAAGCCTGAATTCCCGCATCAAAGTAAGAGTCATGAGAAGGTAAAGATGCCGGAAGAGGAGGCTGTGATATTGGTGATGCCGGGGATATGTCTGAACTGTTTGAGCTAGTCATATGAGTTTGATCAGTGATAGTATTAGAAGCAGCAGCTTCCTCCTAAACAGGTACATCAAGTACCTCTGCCTCATCATCATGAATCACAGGTGCATTTAAAAAGGACAGTTGTTGACTTGATGAGTGATAAGACAACACTTAGTACATATCCTTCAAAGCTTCTCATATTCAAACTCAATCTTAGAACCTTCTCTAGATTCAAAACGAACTCTCCGAAAAAACCGAAGACGGTCTATGAATACAAGTCTGATCTTAACACGGATAAAGGCAACATAAGTTGAAGTATCTTGATTAAATTCCATCTCAAGAATAGGCCCCAACGTTCCAGCTATGAAGCTCACAGTTAATTCAGAAAGATAAGGTAGAGGTATACCTCGGACTTGGACGCATAGATCAATAAAAGTGAGAAAATCCGGTCCCAAAAAATCTCCACCTTTGTAAGGCAACAAACGAGTCATTAAACATCCATAGAGTTCTCCTTAAAGCAGTTGCCAAGTCAATATATGGATATATAAATTACTACTCCCTCCGTTTCAATATGGGATGTTTTGAGGCTTAGCACAGTAATTAACAAAACTATTATTTAATAAAAACAATCAAGTAAAGTAATTAAAGCAATTAAAACAATTAAAGAGTAATAATTAAACTCTCAAACAACCCAAATTACTTGAAAAAATGGAGCAACTTTTTACATAATTAAATTTTTTTTTGTGTGCAACCATAACAGAAGTAATTTTAAACAAACAATTTCAAAATTTTTACATCGGAGCCAAACTAAAACTTTCTTGAATCATACATGTTTATGTGAGTTTTTAAAAAAAATGATTTCTAATTTTCTTCACAATTCCAAATTCTTATTTGAGTATGTCACTTCTAAGTGAAGAGAATGAATTTTTTTTGATTTAAATGAAATTCCAGAAGAAACTGTTTATAGTGATGATGGAGATGAATTTTTGTTTGATTTAAATAAAATCCCACCAAGAGAAGAAACTGTTAACAGGAGCGATGGAGATTTTGCAGGTATCTATATATACATTTTTGAAGCCATTTTAACAAATAAATCCTGGATTTGGACTTATTTACAACTCAATGTCATTAGCATTAAATCTTTCTCCAAAATAATTAATTTTACTTTAAATTGTTAACCACATTATCAATCAAATTTAATCCAAACAAACTTCAAATCAATCCCTTAAAATTAGCATAAACATATTTGTCAACAATATTTTAAAACAAAATTTTTTGTTAAAACAAATATTATTCTTACTAAACGTTTTTTGTTTAAATAAATAAATCATGTATTTGAACTTATTTACAATGTCATGACACTGACATTAATTATTTAGGAATGAAAATAT
>Ga0041059_1003637_pt1 | contig 10327 bp, 5 predicted proteins | sample AraColnosormetaG_FD_56232 | JGI IMG/M metagenome (GOLD analysis project Ga0041059, IMG submission 56232) | Arabidopsis roots microbial communities from North Carolina, USA - Col MF nosort | ecosystem: Host-associated > Plants > Roots > Unclassified | place: USA: North Carolina | collected 2013-09-02 | reverse complement strand
AATTAGGACTTTTGCTTTTGCTTACTTCTTTTGATGTTATTTTCGGTGGGTTTTTGTAATGATGCATTTATAGACGTAATTAAGGAAACAGATTGGGCAAAGATTTGCAATTAATAAAAAGAAAATTTAGTTAATTATCAATCAAATTATATGCATATTGCAATCTATAATTAAATTTCAATAGATTGTGAAATAAATGAATATTGAAGGGCAAAAGATTCATGACTAAATTATAAGAAAACGAATAAGTGTCAGAAAAGTAGGAATAATGTGATTGGTTTTTAATAGGATTTCTAAATATAGTACTTATAATGTAAATGTAAGAAAATTAATTAATTGGAACCTCTAATAAAAATATTTTAAATTTAAAACAATTAGAATGTTATTCAAGATAGAAAAAAGGAGAATATAAATATTTATTTGCATGTAATAACAAATGCAAGATCGTAGAACTATGTTTGAGTTTAATTAAAAGTCGTAGAGATTTCATTAGAAATATGTTTTTGACTTAAAGTAACACTTATTGTTTAGTGGCTTCTTTAAATCACAGATATTTAAAGGATCGGGGGTATTACTTACAGTAATTTTAATGTTTATATAATTTAATAGATTTTCGAATTTTTTTTGTTTAGTGATTTGAAATAGTCGTTTTCTCTATCTTTTGTTTTTGTCTTTTAACTGAATATAGGGTCTGAAGTCTGAATAATGGTGAAAGATGTGACTTTGGACCACACTGTGTTCTAGGAAATAGGTTTCTTAAATAAGTAATGCCTGCATTTGTATTCTTTTTTCTCCTTTCATATATTCAGAAAATATATGACTTTTGATTTTTGTTTGGTGTAAATGACTATTGATTTGTCGACAGCATCATGATTCTTTTCAACAAAAGGATTGCACGAAACTTATTTCGATACCAAACTAAAAATTTACAGACGTATATTGATGAATCTGAGCAAAATGTTCTATATGACACATTTTCAGGAAAGGATTGTGCTTTTTTATTTTTTTAACGTATGGCCAAATAGAACATTTGATCCATTCATTACACGTATCAATATGTCTAAATCTGATAAGAAAAAGAAACTAAAGGGTCTGACCACCAAAAGAGAAGGCCATTCTCTGAAGATCCTTGGGGAATACGTCACAAGCTTGGCTTTGGCTCCAAGGAAAGGCAATGTTGGAGTTGAAATCCGTCTCTGATTTCACGTAAACTTGGGTAGAGAATAACGATTCGTTTAGGTACTCCTCGGACCATTTCATTTCTTCCATACCGGGATTGTTGAGGTGGCTTGTGGTTCCACTGTTTGATTCCCAATTAGGCTCTGACACGTTTACATGATCCTGTCCAGAGACAGTGCTTGAAGTGTTGTTTGGAGGAGGAAGAAGAATAATCGAGGGTTTCACGCATACTTGTGTATCAAAACCCGCATTTGAGACAGAACCATCGTCGATGTTGAATTGCGTTGGGATCATGGAAGAGAGCGAATTTCTGAGTGAAACAGAGTTGGATTCTTCTTTCTGAAACGCAGAATACTCGGCAAAATCAGACGTTTTCTTGACAAACAAGTCTTGATTAGTTTCTGAGGAAAAACTTGTGGAATTGTTATTGTCGCTTCTGTTTGTTTCTTTACCAACCTCGGAGAGGGGTTTATGTGTAATAGGGTCAATGCCTTTCTTCATCAGCTTCTTCTTAATGCACGAATTCCACAAGTTCTTTATCTCGTTGTCGGTTCTCCCGGGAAGCCTCGCAGCAATTTGCGACCATCTGATACAAGATAACAGGGGATTTCAGAAAATACTCTGTTTCAGAAACAGAGAATAATTGTAATTGTGATTGTTACCTGTTTCCAAGAACAGCATGAAGCTCGACAATGAGATTCTGTTCCTCTGAAGAGAAAGCTCCTCTCTTTAAATCAGGTCTTAAGTAATTGATCCATCTGAGTCTACAGCTCTTTCCACATCTCTCGAGACCTATAGAATCATACAACTCTGGTTCTGTAAATGACTTAAGGAACAAAAACACAATTTTAGGCCTTTTTCGGAGAAGAGAGAGTTTTACCTGCGAGTTTAGGGACAGAACTCCAGCAACCATGGCCATGTTTGGTAATGTAATTGAGAAGTTTCTCATCTTCTTCAGGAGACCAAAGACCTTTTCTCAGCTTTTGTTTGTAACAACAAGAATGTCTCTTCATGTTGCAATGCTGTGGAAAAGAACAATGAAGAAAAACTCTGGTTTCTTGGTAATGTATTGATGAAAGAGAAAGATTAATGGATTGTGAAAAAGGTTGAGAAAATGAAGTAAGAGATGTGCAGAGACTAATACATAAATAGAGAGGCTATGGAACCGACGAAAAAAAAGAAAAAGGAAACAAAGTCACTTTCATAAGAAGACTTTTGTTGAATTTTATGTTTTCTTTTTCTGTATTTAACTTTCAGAGAAAAGAGACAATATGATGTGCTTAGCTGGGACCAAAGACTACTCATGTATAAGTCATGAGACTCGTGTCTTTTCTTTTTTTCGTGTGTGGGTGTGGAATCTATAGAAACTAATCTTGTTTTCAATTTCATTATACTTTATTCAATTAGGTTTAAATTTTAACTATAGGTGCTATTCGAAGGTAACTAGTTTGGGTCATTTTGACTAAACCTATGAGAAAATGAAAAATGCGTTGTATATTGATTGGACTTCTCGTTTTGACAACCTTTCATGTCACCTAATTGATTGTAGTCGACTATGCAAATTTTTCTCTTTTCGATTGGGTTTAGATTACTCATACCGCCCTAAGAAATCGACTAAAGAGTTGATTTTCGAAAAACTTTTATCGATACCTATGGCTGGTTTGAGGCTTATTAGTTTCAACGAGACTTGTGATGATGGTTAATGTTTGGAATGTTTAAACTTTGAACTTATGTTTATTTAGTTTTGAAGAGATTTATGATGATAAAAACAATGATCTATTTCATAAATTATAATTCTAAAAAATTTCATTCAAAAGATTTCTCTAAATTTGATTTTTTTTTTGACCGGGCATGTTAATTAATTAGAGTGAGAAATATATTGTACTTGAACTTGTACCTTGAGATGGCGGTTGAAATACAATTGTTTCAAACTTTATTTCTTTTGGTTATAAGTTGTTTATGGATTTTTTCTTTATTCTTCGTTATAATTTTTTTTTTTCATTTTAAATAATTGAGCATTTGACGAGGGAATCTCTTGATGCAGGAACCACCAAGAAGCATGAAGTAGCTAGACAATTTATGTTGGTTAATCGGTTAACAAAAAAATTATGTTGGTTAAAATAAAGATCGACAAGACATATCTCATAATCAAACACAATAAAAAAATAGGGCTACTTGATTCTATTGTATGAAATCATGTAATAACGAAGCTGCCTTTAAGGTACTTCGGATTAAAAATTCATCAAATGATTGAATTATATTGGAAAATCATATAATTCATTGAAAAGACTTTCGAATCGAAATTGCAGACATACAAGCTTTTAACGAGTATCTTTTGCTTATACTATTAAATTAAGTCGAACAACACGTTATTGAAAAAAATATTATGCTATATACTAATATTATTTCCTCCCAAAAAAAATCATCATCCTCTTCATCAATCATATCATAATTAGCATGACAATGATCCGCCGTAAGCCTTCCATTATATGAAGAAGGTCGGATTTTGAGGTATTGATTTTGATTAGATTCGAATGATGCATGCAATTATAATATTTTTGGTTTATGGAGCAAAAACTTTGCTTTACTTTTTTCACTGTTCAAAAGGATTCTTATAATGAACTTCATAACTATTTTTCTGAGGGTGGAATTATGGTTTCTAACATAAACCTAGATGGTAATTTGTGGTGTTATCCATGTTATATATATTTGTACTTTAATATTAGGAGATGATAATTAATTATTTTGGCTTTTCATTTCGAATCTCAATTCCTTTTGTATTGGTTATGCAAGTTTGTTTTGCAGCTACCATGTAAGTAAAAATGTCATACGAACTTTAGTCAAAACTACTTTTAAATTTAAGTCTTTGCAATTTAACTAGTTGTGTATATAGGAAAAAAAAACACTACTTAATTGATACTGTAAACTGTTTTAATAATTGAAGATATCAAAATATTAGTGGATGTTATATTGGCCATTTTTTTTTTATATCCGCAAAGTTTGGAACCAAACTCCGTAGATTTTCATAAACCAAAGTGAGTGAATTCACCGCTTCACAAATGAAACTTAAACTAGAGGGCTCTAGGATGACCCTAGTTTATTTGCTACTAGACCGAGCAACACTTGATATTGAACTAAACTTGATAAAACAGAGATTTTGATACACTCAACATATACTTTTATGTTGAGTGTATCAAAATCTCTGTTTTAAGTTGGTGAAGCGTGTACCCGACAGTTTCATGTCCACATAGCTCAACATTGTTGTATTTATTGATTTATGTGGGCGTTTCAATAATCTGTGTAAATCCAAGATATCATTGTCGTAAAAAAAGGCGAGGGTCAGATTTGTATAGCGACACTCCCCGTGAAACAGTTGTGCAATTTTACATGTTTACATAGAATTCCAAGTATTTAAAGACCAACCCTTTGGCCGATATATGTATAATTGTACATAACTAAATTCTATAAAACGTAGACGATAAAATCATAATGTGGATTTTATGCATGTCGTTAAATGGTATGGTGTTATTTAACTTGTTCATATATGTTTTTTTATTAACGAGTTTACTTGATAAATGTTATTCACTTATTTCACGTAATATTACGGTTATTATACAAGTTTAACAATCACATGGAAATATGTACTATTTACGATTTTTTCATCGCATTTTTTGTCAAACAAAAAGGTAGAATTAAGTTATAAAAAAGCCCTACATATCAAAAAGTTATATTGCTGAAGACGAACGAATAGTTGCCATGCTTAACATGCATTGCATTGGAATGGTCAAATAGAGATGCTATGAATATATGAGCTGTCCTCTCAAGTCAATTGTTCAATAACTCGTTATATTATATGTAATTTATAAGCTAATCATCACTGTCCTTTTCGTTTGTCTTTGTCATAAGATTGACAGAACCAATAAAATCTGAGGACGATTAAATTAATATATAAAGAAACTAGAGATTTAATATTTTGAACTGAATAAAAGTTATATAGATTACATGAAGGATCGTTGTCATTATCACTACCACAAAACTTTAACATCATTCACCGACAAATGGAAAACATTAAGCTGTTCACTTAATTAACACGCATCTCATATATTATTTCCCTCGTATATATTAAACTTTATAGATGAGATTTAATTTCTTTCAACTACCTATGCAAAATTTATTTTATTTGATGTTTTGTGACAATTATATTAATCTTTGATAATTAGTTTTGGTTAAACTTTTTTTTTTATTATCCATTTTTGTCAACCACGTAATTAAATTAAAAAAATATATCTTAATAGATTATCTAATATGAAAGAACCGAGTTTACGAAATTTCATTTTTAAATTAGTTTTGACTAATGGGTCTCTAAGTTATTACACCCGACTAAATATGTGGAGTCGATAAGTGATAGCAAGTTAGATTTACTTGTTCTAAGCTAAACTAACAAATATAGATAAGTTAAGTAGATTAAAACTTACATAATTGAATATTTACATGTTTGGAAAAAAAACTTGAGTAAAAGAAAAAAAACTTGATAAAAATCACTAAAAATTATGTTTACACTTGAGTTAAAAGCAAACATTTTATCTACATAAGATGATACTAATACAAACTAATGGCCTATATATATTTGTAATCCATGAAATTTAATTTTATTTTTGTAACAGACATTATGATTGTAACATTTTAATTTCTTTGCCCAAAAACAAAACATTTTATTTTTAAGTTATTCGACTTCTTATTTGTGTTCATCCCATTTTTTTGTTTCCAACCGATGAACAACGGAAGGTTGCGTCAAAACGCAAAGGGTTGTGTTGTTTGTGTTGAAGTGGAGCTCCTTCATTTTAGGAACAAGCAGAGGACGTTACACAATCAAACTCAGTTTCTTCCCTTATTTAACGTAACCACTAATTCTATTTTCTTGTTCTTTTACAAAGTTCATAAATGGAAATGAACACGTAAGAAGAAATAAAACAAAGTTCAAAACTAAGAAACAGAAAAACAAAAAAAAACATAAAAAAACATATAAAAAAAACATAAAATTACAGAAGAAAAAAATGGGTAGCTTCCTTGAGGTTCTTTGTGCAATCTTCATACCTCCTGTTGGTGTGTTCCTCAGATATGGCCTTGGGGTAAATTTTTTTCATTCATAAATCATAAAAATATATGACACATTTGACATTAATGGTCAAAGTAAGATCAAATCTCTTGTTTTTTTGTTTCTTTGTATATGTGTTTGCAGTTGGAGTTTTGGGTCTGTTTGCTTCTAACGTTATTCGCTTTTATCCCCGGACTGATATATGCCATCTACGTTCTCACCAAGTAGGAATAACCAATCAAAAACACTGGATCCTTTTTTTATTTTATAACTTTTTCTTTTTCCAACAATGTTTGCTTTTTTAGATTTTTTATGTTGTATTTAAGGAATCAGTTTTGTAATCTAGCAAACTTTTTGCTATGTTAGATGTATGTAAATTCCAGCAGTTTCCAAATTGCTGTTGTTCTAGTTTGCAGAGGTTATGGATACATTTTACGGATCATAAACAGATTTGGAAGATTGATGATATTATTATATGCGTGATATAAATTTTGAATTGTAGTAATACTACATCTAAAGAGTGATCAAATTATTAGTACCATTAGGAACTATAAAGTTCTGATAGAGATATTACATGGAGTCATCGATACACACAGTTTACTTATGCGTATAACGATAAATATAAACCTGTGTACATACATTTATAATTTTATATAGCTTCTGCAATTCCGATTTGAAGATTGCTTGAATCGAATACCGTGTGGTATAGGCTCCCATGAAGACGTTCCCAATAATCCCTGCATATACAAATTCTTTACCTCAAAGTGGTAAGCAAAAAATGTAAACAAAATCTATTGAAATCGTCCCATCTTACCAAAGAGGATCAATTGGTATAGTCAATGCTCTCCCATAATGAAAAAAATTATGAGCTACTTGGTTACAACAACGATTCGAATGAGAAAAATATTATTTTCTAACCTTAAATATCCAAGATATCGGTGTAAATTCCGATAATAGATGCGTCTATTAATCCATTGTTAATGCTGTCAATTAAGGTTTTTTGCAATCCCCTCTAACTCTCTAAGTGTACCTCGGTGAAACCTCGAATCTACTTTACACTAACTTTTAATTAGTTCGTACTAATTAACGAAAAAAAAACCTTTTAATTAATTCAGAAAGACAGAAACCAACTCCTTGAAAAAACAAATTGTTTTTCCGAGCCACGTGTATCACTTGGATCCGACGATTATTGTGTCCGGCCCATTAAGATAGTTAACACTTATTGGGCTTCCAAATATCAGCTAATTAGACACGTGGATCTGATTCTCTTCTCCGTCTTCTTCCGACAAGCTCGACGGCGACACAGCCAAAGAAACTACGCATCACCGGTAACGACAGAGATTGCTTTTGCTTCTGGTATTTATGTACCAATTCTGCTCTCTTTTTTACTGCTTAGATCTTAACCCATATAGAGTTATTATATCTGTTGCTCGTTTTTGAAGTTGCCCTTATACTGCTCGATGAAATGCCTCAGTGAATATCTTAATCACAAAACCGAATAGTTTCGTTTCTCTTATACTTAAATTAATTTGGTGTTGTTATTACAGAGAGAAATGGCGTTAAGGCAGAAGTTAGGATGGTCAGAAGGAGATCTGATGAGATCAGATGCTAAGCCATGTTCAAGACTGATGAAACAAACAGCTGCCATTTTCACTGTTGGTGGAGCTCTTGGTTTCTGGGTTCTTTGCAGACTTCACTATGGTAAACAAAGTTCTCTCCTTTCTAATCAGTGATTTGCGTTTCCATCAAAAGGTTGTTCTCCATATAGCTATTGAATCCAGTGCTCTGCATAATTGATTGTTAGAAAGATTTCTTGTAGCCTTATGAAAACATACCAATGCGTATTACCATTCTGTTTTCTGTTCTGTAGTATCCGTTTCTTATGAGAAAAATGAATCCAAAAGGAGCTTTGATTGAATAGTTTGATGTGGTGAAAGATTGGATCTTTACACGTTTTGGGAAGCAATACACTTGTTCTTTGATTCCTATTGTCATGAAAAATGATTCTTGGGGTTGGTTTGTTGTTTATGTGGTTTTAAGAGTAAAAGGAACGTAGAATAGAATAGTTGAGTCAATTCTAAGATAGAACGGTTATAAAAGCAAATGTTTTCTTTGGGAAATGTGTAGGTCCAAGGATCACAGTGCCAAGGAGTCTGCGGTGGGCTGGGTGTGGTGCTTTGTCCGTAAGCACATCAACTGCAATGCTTGTCCGTCTCTTCAGCCCTGAATGTGAACCACAAAACATTGCTGCATATGATAACATCAAAACCCCTCAAGCTTCACTCCCTTAAACCCCATCATAATCTGGCTTTACCTATGATGTGTATGGACCTCATCTTCTGTACATTTTCTTGCAGTACATGAATTTAGGTAACTATTTATAATACTACCAAATTCTGTCACTTTTTGTTTCCTTTAGAAATTATGGTGTATTTTTTCATATAGCCTTTAGGTTGATAGAGTTAAGAGTATCATCCTATGCTCCTCTCTCATTTTCGTGTGTGTTTGATTATGAGTGTAGTGTAATTGGCCATTGGTCACACTCTTTTGGGAGAGTGTTTAGCTTTCTAAAGCTTTTGCTGTCGAAGGGAAGACCTTTGGATTTATTTGGAGGGTTGGGTCTCACTATCCCCTCAAACTAGTCATAGGTGGAATATCCACACCGAGGTTGTGACTTCATGGAGATGCCTGCTAGTTAAATATGTGTAGGAATATGTTTGATCACCAACAAACCTAATGCTACCATTTCTCGAGCATAATTAATTAATTAATTATAATCGACATCAATGTGTTTTGAATGTGAGTAAAGAGCTAGGATTTCAGTGATATTGTCATATAGACACAGCATATAAGCCTGTGGTATTATAATGTCATGGAGAACATAACTTAATCAAGTGAATTCTGCAAGCTATGGAGGCCAAAGATCTAGCTTTTTGGAACGGAGGTTGTTTCTTTGCATTTCGAATGAAAACAATAGTTGAAGCAGAACATCCTTAGGTCAATAGTTTGAATCCGGTAGGGTCAGATCTTATTTTCTAAAGCTTGTTTCATTCCATTTTCAGTGTTCTTTGACAAGAGTATTACAACAAAATCGTTATCAAAAGAGAACTCAATAAGAGAAATGCATACATGTCAAGTTTTTTTTTTTTGGTAAAAGGTTAAGTTACGTTACATGCCAAGTTTGTTATAGGGAATGAGTGGAAATGTCAGAGGTTACTTTCACTATACTTGACACCTTATGATGTTTGAACCATTGACTAGGCAGACTACAAAACCAAAAGATCCATCCACATGTGGTTTTTGCACAGTTCTTGGCGCAAAGAAACAACCTCCTGTCTACCAACTGAGCGAAGGTCGAACTGTACTATTGCATTTGATACATGTGTAAAATTATAACAATATATGAACACAATGATTTTGCAGTACTTTAGAATATACAGAGTGATTCCTCTTTAAGAAATTGTAAACAAAGTTAGAAATTAGAATGCATATCAACAATATATGCAAACATGCTTCTTGGAAAAATCTGGTAGATATTCGAAAGTGATGGCTACAACTCGAACGGTTTAAATATCCTCCGGTGCCCAAGGCCTACCAGTTGATAACACCACGTTTAAGGCGTCAATCACCTCCCAAATGGTCGATGATTGTTAATATTCTTGGAAAATTAAAGCCATGAAAATCGTGCAACAAAGTGGGAAAGGGTATTTCACTACACTTGAATGAACATTGACAACTTATAGGCACAACCCACAAGCTATTGAATAGAATTATTCATACACATTCTTTTTTCATTGCAAAACTCAATAACTATAGGTTGGGTTGATCAAAGAAAATTAGAAAACTCATTGTTTTAAGTAATTTCAAATATTTTCTTATCGCATCAATATTGAAAAAGCTAAAATTACGGAACATCTACAACTTCGAGCAAAACTTTTCGTGCAACAAAGTGGGAAAAGGTATTTCACCACCCTTGTATGAACGTTGACAACTTATAGGCACAACCCACAAGCATTTGAATATAATTATGCATACATTTTTTGTTCTTTTTAA
>Ga0041059_1003636_pt1 | contig 10329 bp, 8 predicted proteins | sample AraColnosormetaG_FD_56232 | JGI IMG/M metagenome (GOLD analysis project Ga0041059, IMG submission 56232) | Arabidopsis roots microbial communities from North Carolina, USA - Col MF nosort | ecosystem: Host-associated > Plants > Roots > Unclassified | place: USA: North Carolina | collected 2013-09-02 | reverse complement strand
ATAAAAGCCATTACCAGAGAAGTCGCCAGCTCAAACCCAACAATTTTCGGGAAATGCCATCCATTGACTCTCTTTAGATAGCTTGTGATCGAAGGCATTGTCGCAATGATGACTGCACATGTGTATATGATGGGGATCAGACTCTTCGGCTTGTTCTTGCGTAGCCACATTAATGAACCTAGTGCAGCTAGAGATATCGTGAACACCTGAGTTTGACACAAACGTTATATGGAAGTGAGAAACAATTACAGGTGGATCTTTCTAGAAGTAAGAACTGGTATATACAGTACCAGATTTGCATTGGCTTCAAGCCCTTGCAAAACATAATCCCAAGTGAACTCCAGTCCTCGAGCACCAACCCAGAGAGGTGCCAACCTGTGCAAAACAGAATCCGCGAATGCCCACCCTGAAACAAAAAAGAACAAATCTCTCAAATCACATTTGATATATATATATATTCCGTGACGCAAAGAATCATTGAGGGAAGTCTAGAAATGGTTGGAAGCTACAATGGTAATTAGTCATGGAAACTTCTCCAGGAACCATGAAAAGGACTTTTTTTTTGACAAACCCGCTAAACGCAATTCCACTATCATATCATCGATATGTAACATGAAATTAGAATGTCACAGCCAAAGGTAACAATATTTTGTAGCAGTAGTGATTCACTTACCGAGACCAACAGCCTGAAACTTATGGTTTTGGGAGATGTTCCTGTGAGTCAGCTGGGCCAGAGCATAATACAGACCAGCGACATCTATGAATCCAATCATCGCTTTCAATGCTTCCTGATACAAGGGAGATCGTACGCATACTTAGTCATCTAGATTGTAGCATAACAAAACAAGCTTAACAATAATAGAATCTGATGGTTTAACATTGTATGTCAATTTCATTTTCCTTAAGAGTAGTAGTAAATACGACAACTTGATCACCTCTCAGATAGAGAAGTAAACGAAAGACTCATAAAAACAAGTGTGAGTGTTGATCTTAGCTTCAAGTACATACCTGGTATGGGTCAAACACTTCAGTCTCAGACACTTGCAGAAAAGTCGCCAAACAAACAAGCTGCCATGAAAATAACAATCAATAAGCTTAGCTAAAAGCGATTCAGAAGATACAATCAATCGAAAGAAAGATTTGCACTAAGATTTTTACAGTTGACTAACCTTAACCAATGCAGTAGCAAGGTAAACAACAGCAGCTTTCACGGAGGTTCCAAGTGTATCATATTCAGATCTGCAGATTCATATTCCGATTACAAACATCAATTCTAATTCCGTGAAGAAACAATATCAATTCACAGATTCAATTTTGGGAAATTCTCAACAACTAAGTGGCGTTAAAGCGCATACTAATAAGCCTTAAGATTCTAGATCATGAAGCGAAAGAAGATCTAAGTACAATCTTAGATTAGGTATGAGTAAACTAACAGATATTACAGATCGAGAAAAGAGGATTTGTTCATACAAGGGAGTGGCGGAGTAGTAGACCGCGTGAGGACCGAATGTGAGAATCGCACAGTTGAAGAAGTGAAAAAGCGTCATCGTCCACCGTCGCACTCTCTTTCTGGTACCAAATCAGTAGCTACAGCTCCGGCGACTCAAAGACGACGACGTGAAGCTGTGAAATTGAAGAAGAAGAAGAGGTTTCTGATCTCTGAAAGTCTGAAACTCTGATGGAATCAACAAAACTCTTAGTGGGTTTTGATTTGGGTCGTTATTGGGCCGTAAAAGTTTTTGTTCAATTTCTTGAGAGCTAGTTTTCATATTGTTGCACCAAAATGAGAGTTATCTTTGTTGTAAAATGAACTGAATTTAGTGACTTATTTTTTATTGTCATCTGAAATTTATTAAAGGAGATTGAAATTACATATATTTTCATTTTTTGATTATTATGGTTTTCAAGAATAATGTATTTTGATTTATCTATTGAATTTTTTTTGAGTAATTCAAATTTTATTATTCAAAGTTTATGTTATTCACTACTTAACACCTAAAAAATCTAATCATGTTTCACAATGATATGTTTTATACGTATTTTTTTGGACTACTTAATGCATATAATAGTTTTTTTTTTGTTTATGCAGTGTTTTGAAAGAGTTACCCAAAAACAAAAATCGTTGTTATGTCATCGATTTATTCATATCAGATATGTATATTGGTTTAGTTGATATAAGTTGGTTTAGTAGAACCATTGTATAGTGTAAAGTATATAAGACATTTGTACAGAATCATTTTACAATTAATGAGAAAAGCCTTCATAATATCTTCAACAAACTTTTCTCTCATCTCTATTCCGCTAATATGGTATCAAAGCCTTCCAAGCTCAAAACTCCATTGTTTTCGATCTGATTTCTTCATTCTCAGCTCAAGTTCGTCTTCTTCGTTGTTCTCGCTCCAGATACAATGGTGACAGCTAGAGTTACTCGGAAATCCACTCGATCGAAGTCCGGTACAAGTTCTGCAGCTCGAAAATCATCGCGATCCACCGGTGTTGATGAATCTCCTCCGATCTCTCCTCCAGTTCACAAATCCAACGTTTCTGGAGCTTCGCGAGTCATCGCACCACCGGAATCCGTTGATCCGACTCAGTCTCCCTTCTTCTTGCATAGTGCAGATCATCCAGGTTTGAATATCATATCTCATCGTCTTGATGAAACAAACTATGGTGATTGGAATGTTGCTATGCTTATCTCCTTAGATGCTAAGAATAAATCTGGATTTATTGATGGAACTCTCCCTCGTCCGTTGGAATCGGATAAGAATTTTCGTCTTTGGTCTAGATGCAAAAGCATGGTGAAGTCTTGGTTATTGAATTCTGTATCTCCTCAGATCTATAGGAGCATTCTCCGTATGAATGATGCTTCTGATATATGGCGTGATCTTCACAGTCGTTTCAATGTGACTAATCTCCCACGCACATATAATCTTACTCAAGAGATCCAGGATTTTCGCCAAGGTACATTGTCTTTGTCTGAGTACTATACTCGCCTCAAGACATTGTGGGATCAATTAGAAAGTACAGAGGAACTAGATGATCCCTGTATTTGTGGTAAGGCTATGCGTTTGCAACAGAAGGCAGAGCAAGCTAAGATAGTGAAATTGTTAGCTGGTTTGAATGATTCTTATGCTATCATTCGCAGACAGATCATTGCTAAGAAAGCACTCCCAAGTTTAGCAGAGGTGTATCACATTCTGGATCAAGACAACAGTCAACAAGGTTTTTCCAATGTGGTTGCTCCACCGGCTGCTTTTCAGGTCTCTGAGGCAATGATGGCTACTAACAATGATGTGAATATGCTATGTTCAGAGTGGTCCAAACAAGGGCAGACCGATTTGTTCTTTCTGTAATAGGGTTGGACATATTGCAGAAAGATGCTATAAAAAGCATGGATTCCCTCTTGGTTTTACTCCTAAAGGCAAAGGTGGTGACAAGTCTCAGGTGATAGATTCAGGAGCAATACATCATGTATCTCATGATAAGAGTCTTTTCTTGAATTTGGATACTTCTGTTGTGAGTGCAGTGAATTTACCAGCTGGTCCTACTGTAAGAATCAGTGGTGTTGGTACATTGCGACTTAATGATGACATTCTTCTCAAGAATATCTTATTCATTCCTGAGTTTCGCCTGAATCTAATCAGTATAAGTTCTCTGACTGATGACATTGGTTCACGAGTAATATTTGATAAGACTTCTTGTGAAATTCAGGATCCTATCAAGGCTCGGATGCTTGGTCAAGGTAGGAGAATTGCGAATCTATATGTGCTGGATATTGAAGATCCTATTGTCTCAGTGAATGCAGTGGTTGATATCAGTATGTGGCATCGAAGACTTGGTCATGCTTCTCTACAGAGATTGGATGTTATTTCAGACTCTTTGGGGACTACTAAGCCTAAGAATAAAGGCTCAGATTATTGTCATGTTTGTCATTTAGCTAAACAGAGAAAGTTACCCTTCCCTTCTCAGAATAAAGTTTGTAATGAAATCTTTGATTTGTTACACATTGACATTTGGGGTCCTTTTTCAGTTGAGACAGTGGATGGCTATAAATATTTTTTGACAATTGTGGATGATCATTCCAGAGCTACATGGATTTATTTGCTTAGAAACAAGTCAGAAGTTCTTACTGTGTTTCCTGCTTTCATTGAACAAGTTGAGAATCAGTATAAAGTGAGAGTAAAGGCAGTGAGATCAGATAATGCACCAGAATTGAAATTCACAAGTTTATATCAGCAGAAAGGGATTGTTTCGTTTCATTCCTGTCCTGAAACACCGGAGCAGAATTTAGTGGTTGAGCGTAAACATCAACACATACTCAATGTTTCTCGGGCTCTCATGTTCCAATCTCAGGTACCACTCTCTCTTTGGGGTGATTGTGTGTTAACGGCTGTGTTTCTTATCAACAGGACACCTTCCCAGCTCTTATCAAACAAGACTCCATATGAGATTCTCACTGGTACAGTTCCTGTTTATGAGCAGTTTCGAACCTTTGGTTGTTTGTGTTACAGTTCTACTTCGCCAAAAAAAGACATAAGTTTCAGCCGAGATCTAAAGCGTGTGTGTTTTTGGGATATCCTGCTGGTTACAAGGGGTACAAGTTAATGGATTTGGAGAGTCACACTGTGTTTATCTCAAGGAATGTTGTTTTTCATGAGGAGGTATTTCCATTGGCTGTGGATCCAAAGTCAGAGAGTTCTTTGAAGTTGTTTACTCCAATGGTTCCTGTGTCCTCAGGTATTACACAATCTCCTATCTCTTCTCTTCCATCACAAATTTCTGATCTACCACCACAAATTTCTTCACAGAGAGTTAGGAAACCTCCTGCTCATCTGTCAGATTATCATTGCAACATCACGCAATCTAATCACAAATATCCTATTTCCTCTACTATCTCTTACTCTAAAATTTCTCCATCTCACATGTGTTATATCAATAATATCACAAAAATTCCTATTCCCACCACATTTGCTGAGGCACAGGACACCAAAGAATGATGTGAGGCTGTTGATGCAGAGATTGGTGCTATGGAAACTACACACACTTGGGAGATTACTACTTTACCTGCAGGGAAGAAGGCAGTAGGGTGTAAATGGGTATTCAGTTTGAAGTTTTTGGCAGATGGCAGTCTTGAGCGGTATAAGGCTAGATTGGTTGCTAAGGGTTACACTCAGAAAGAAGGTCTAGACTATACAGATACTTTCTCTCCAGTGGCAAAGATGACTACAATCAAGTTGTTATTGAAGATTTCTGCCTCTAAGAAATGGTTCTTAAAACAGCTTGATGTGTCTAATGCTTTCTTGAATGGTGAGTTAGAGGAAGAGATTTACATGAAGTTACCTGAAGGTTATGCGGCAAGGAAAGGTATCACTCTACCTCCTAATTCAGTCTGTCGATTGAAGAGATCCATTTATGGTTTGAAACAGGCCTCTCGTCAGTGGTTTAAGAAGTTTTCTGCTTCATTACTTGATTTGGGTTTTAAGAAGACACATGGTGATCATACTTTGTTTATTAAAGAGTATGATGGAGAATTTGTGATTGTTTTGGTTTATGTTGATGATATTGCTATTGCGAGTACAAGTGAAGGTGCTGCAATACAATTGACTCAGGATTTACAACAGCGATTCAAGTTAAGAGATCTTGGGGATTTGAAATATTTTTTGGGTCTTGAGATTGCTAGAACTGAAGCTGGTATTTCTATCTGCCAGAGAAAGTATGCTCTTGAGTTATTAGCATCTACTGGTATGGTTAACTGTAAACCTGTTTCAGTTCCCATGATCCCGAATGTGAAGATGATGAAGACTGATGGTGATTTGTTGGATGATAGAGAACAATACCGTCGTATTGTAGGAAAGCTGATGTATTTGACAATTACTAGACTTGACATCACCTTTGCAGTTAACAAGTTATGTCAGTTTTCCTCTGCTCCTAGGACGTCTCATCTTCAAGCTGCTTATCGAGTTTTACAATATATCAAAGGCAGTGTTGGCCAAGGTCTGTTCTATTCTGCATCTGCAGATCTTACTCTTAAAGGTTTTGCAGATTCAGATTGGGCTTCCTGTCCAGATAGTAGGAGATCAACAACTGGATTCAGCATGTTTGTGGGTGATTCATTGATATCTTGGCGTTCCAAGAAACAGCATGTGGTTTCCAGATCTTCTGCAGAGGCTGAGTACCGTGCCTTAGCACTGGTTACGTGTGAACTGGTATGGCTTCACACTTTGCTCATGTCTTTAAAAGCTAGCTACTTGGTTCCTGTGTTATATTCTGATAGCACAACTGCTATTTACATCGCCACAAATCCTGTGTTCCATGAAAGAACGAAGCATATAGAGCTAGATTGTCACACGGTTAGGGAGAAACTAGACAATGGCGAGCTGAAGTTGCTTCATGTGCGAACTGAAGACCAAGTAGCGGACATTCTTACTAATCCGTTATTTCCCCATCAATTCGAACACCTTAAATCCAAGATGAGCATTCTTAATATCTTTTCATGCACATCTTGAGGGGGCATATCAGATATGTATATTGGTTTAGTTGGTATTAGTTGGTTTAGTAGAACCATTGTATAGTGTAAAGTATATAAGACATTTGTACAGAATCATTTTACAATTAATGAGAAAAGGCTTCATAATATCTTCAACAAACTTTTCTCTCATCTCTATTCCGCTAATAATTCATTTTAACGAAGTAAATACTATTTTTAAATCCACTCTCATATTTTAACCATTTTTTAGTTAAATTTAATATAGAAGAAATTATTTTTAAAAAAAACTAAATATGAATTAAATTATTTTTAGAAGGGGAAAATAAATTAAATTCATATGTATCAATTAATAAATAAAAGGCAACTGAAAAAAACGTCTAAAAGCCTCTATATAAAAACCACATCACCACTCTCACAACATCCCCTTCTCTTTCGCTTTCTCTCTTCTCTCTTCTCTCCATTAACTTCTCTCTCGTTTTCTCATACTCTCAACTTAATATGCCGTCGGAACCAAACCAAACCCGACCCACCAGAGTTCAGCCCTCAACGGCGGCTTACCCACCGCCAAATCTGGCTGAGCCTCTTCCTTGTCCTCGCTGCAACTCCACCACCACCAAGTTCTGTTACTACAACAACTATAACCTCGCTCAGCCTCGCTACTACTGCAAATCTTGCCGCCGTTACTGGACTCAAGGTGGTACACTCCGTGACGTCCCCGTCGGTGGTGGAACTCGTCGAAGCTCCTCAAAACGTCACCGTTCTTTCTCCACCACTGCCACCTCCTCTTCCTCCTCTTCTTCCGTCATCACCACCACGACACAAGAACCAGCCACGACTGAAGCGAGTCAAACTAAGGTTACTAATTTAATTTCAGGTCATGGAAGCTTTGCTTCTCTGTTAGGTTTAGGAAGTGGAAATGGTGGGTTGGATTACGGGTTTGGGTACGGGTACGGGCTTGAGGAGATGAGTATTGGGTATCTTGGAGATTCTTCCGTAGGAGAGATTCCGGTGGTTGATGGTTGTGGTGGTGACACGTGGCAGATTGGGGAGATTGAAGGTAAAAGTGGAGGAGACAGTTTGATATGGCCTGGTCTTGAGATCTCAATGCAAACCAACGATGTTAAGTGAAAATGAAACCGTTTCTGATTTCTTGCCTTTGTCTTCTTTTGTTGGTGTCTTTTTGGAAATTTCTGTTTGTTTTCTTTTTTTTCCTAGAAAGAAGAGCAAAAGAAACCAAATTGAAGCAAAAATGTTTTTATTTATTTTAGTTTTTGAGGTCCAACAATTCTGGTGTATAAATCCTCTGTTTATGTGACGAACATATTGGAATGGATTTACAAGTAAAAAGTAAAAACGTTTCTTTCTTTTTATTTTGGTTGGTTAATATTTTGAAAGGAATAGTCAAATGTAGAAAGATGAATTGAGCATAAAAGTCCAAAAAGGGAAAAAGTACATAAGTACTGTTGCAGAAGTGAGTAAGAGATGCTCTGTTGCTACATCTTTGAAATGAGGAAATTGCGTTGAACTTAATTTTGTTTGTATTATAGATAAACATCAACAACAACATTGTTCATTTGCAGTGTAGAAGATTTTGTATATCAAAGTCATGTGAGTCTAGTGTTTAGCATATGAGACAATTCATATGAATGCTAAGAACTAAAACCTTTCATTCGATCAATGGATTAGAAATTCTTAGGGTTAATGTAGATTATGGTGTACTTATCAGCTAGTGTTATTTTTTTGTAAAAATCTTTAGGTTTAATCCTTGTGTCAAACATCTCAGCTAGAGTGTACTTGGTTAAACGTTCAAATAAAATTTGAATGTAGGGAATATAGCTAATAGATATTGTTGTGTAGTCTCCTATTGTGGTCAAAGCAAGAAAAACGAATTGTGTTGAATATAATTAACGGTAACTACATCATGACTATATTGAGAATGATGCTCAAGTTTATTACCAACTAATAAAACTTTTGCCCACCTAAATCAATCAACAATGTTCAGTCAAAGCGTAATCAGCTCCACTTAATTGTATGTCAAATTTATTCTTTAGTAACTTAGTTTGAGTCATGTTCATCCTTAATCCACAAACACAAGGTGTGTTTACAGCTCCGGCCCAACATATATTTGAGCCTTAGGGGCAAAAACATTTTTTGAACCTTTTGTTAAATGAAAAAAAACGTCGGGACATTTTTTGGAGTTTTTTTACGAGTAACTTTTGAGCACTTTGAACATTTTTAAAAATATGTATTAGAGAGAACACTAACATAACATGGTGGCTCAAGATGGTTTTGATTGTTTGTTGATTTGCACAGATTCGTTTGCTCCTAATACTCGAATCATTACGAATTCAACTAACAACAATATTATAGAACAACAATTACGTATTATGCTCTAAGTTATCATATTACCTATTTTTTATTCACATTAACAAATTTTGCATTCTTCTCAATCATAATAATTAAGGGACTCCTTCTTCATCCCTAAACTCTTTTCATTTTTAATTTCATTGATATCTATCCCACTAATCAAATTTTTTTTCTTTTTTTTTGCCACTCACTTCTTATTCCTATAAACGTCTATAATCGAAACTTATTTCAAATAAGTTATTTGCATCTACTGTATTCGAAAACATAGATTAAGCATTTTGGTGGCATGCCATCATAAGATCATTACAAAAACTAAAGTGTTAACTATTAAGTATTCTTTACTTTCCCATAAAAATTTGTCATCTTTAATATATTATTCAACAGTGGAAGTGGGTGTCATTGACCTTCAATTGTCAAATTAAATCAGAGTCATCATGAGATTTGAATCATTTGCTGAGAAAAAACACGAAAATTGAATCCTCGAAAGAATGTTTATTTTGAGCCAAAGGTTGTCTATAGTTATTAATGACCAACCACCCAACATTTGTTTATCTATCTCCATAATTATACAACTATGATGCCGTTTCCCAGTTTGTGGCTTCTTACATCATTATCTCTCAGCATGTGTGTTGTGACTTCTCTTGGCTTATCCCTACATCAATTATTATTATGCTCCTCAGTTTTTTTCCAAACTAAAAGCATAATATTAGACCAATATTTTCACATATTTTTTACGAGATCAATATAGAATTTCTAACTATGATTACTGATTACCAAATGAATAAAAGGAACAGCAAAAATTATTATAACTAATAGTTTAAATAACCGAAAGATAGAATAGAGGCTACTATATATATGATAAGCTTCAATGTTGACATTTTATATCAATTCTTTGTTTTATTGACTTTTAGTTTTAGTTAAACTTGGTTGTTGCAAAAGCTTTCAACAAGGTTTTTGAAGATAAGATACACACATACTGGGTCATGAGTCATGACTAAAAGAGTTTCTTTTTTCCAAGCATGCTTATTTATTGTTAAAAGTAAAACACGTTTGAAAATTTAATAGGTGATTAATCTATGAACCAAACAAAAAAGATTTTGATTATCTAAATCCCACAAAAATTATTACATGTTGTAAAAATGCAAAGAAATAAACATACGATATATATCTTCACTTAACAAAGTAACAAAAATAATTTTTATATATCTTCAAAAGCATACTATATACCAATTTTTAGAAGAAAAAATATATATTTTAATGTAATTTTTATTACTTTCACAAAATGGTGAATGTAAAGGCAGTATATGGATATGAGGATGAAAAGGGTGAGACCGCGGTAGTAAAATTTTGGGAATGATCTCTGTTTGTACCGAAGTTGTAACAATAATTATTAAGGGGTTTGGGGAGAACGGAGTAGCTTCTTTATTAATGACGAACGAAAAGACAATAATTAACAGAACGGAAAACCGTAAGTA
>Ga0041059_1003635_pt1 | contig 10331 bp, 10 predicted proteins | sample AraColnosormetaG_FD_56232 | JGI IMG/M metagenome (GOLD analysis project Ga0041059, IMG submission 56232) | Arabidopsis roots microbial communities from North Carolina, USA - Col MF nosort | ecosystem: Host-associated > Plants > Roots > Unclassified | place: USA: North Carolina | collected... | reverse complement strand
GTCTTTTATATATATATATATATATATATATATATATGTTTGAGAAAGATGGAAGGGACCCTTCAAACTCGGGTTTGAAATGGTCTACCGAGGCCAAAGTCGAAAAATTGGCTTGGGATCCTCACAGCGAACACTCCTTTGTGGTGCATTACGCTTTCTTTGCTCTTCTAACACAAACATCTGAATGATTCAGATATCTGATGTGAATCGTTAACTTTTCTTCTTCCATCTTAGGTGAGTCTCAAAGATGGAACTGTGAAGGGCTTTGATACACGTGCTTCTGATTTATCACCAAGTTTCATTATCCATGCTCATGATAGTGAAGTCTCCTCCATATCATACAACATACATGCCCCCAATGTACACACATATATCTCTCTTTCTCTCTTGTCTCCTACCATATTCATAGTGTAGTCGTTTAATATCCGAGCTGTGCAGCTTTTGGCTACGGGATCTGCGGATGAAAGTGTGAAACTTTGGGATCTTTCAAACAACCAACCATCATGGATTGCTACAAACAAGCCAAATGCTGTAAGAGCCATGAATAAGAACTTTTGCTGCCATATGTTTGTTTCTGGTTTCTTTGTTTACCATTCCAAACTTTGATATATCAAACAGGGAGAAGTTTTCTCGGTCTCATTCTCAGCGGACTGCCCCTTCTTACTCGCTGTTGGTGGCTCAGAGGGGCTAAATGTAAGTAGGGATTTTGATGGTACAAGAAATAACAAATTCTGTTTTTGAGATAACCAACGTATATGTATACGCATGCTTGTGCAGGTGTGGGATACCTTATCAGACACTGCTGTGTCCCGAAGATATGGTAGCAGCCGACCATGAACCACATGGGAAGATACTTTGTTTCTTGAAGCTGACGCCCACTTTTTTATATAATTAAGAACTTGTTTATGTCGACTTCCTTCAGATCCTCGACTCCCATTTGAAATGATCCGTGTTTTTTTTATATCTAAACGTTGTTGATTGTTGCATACAATAATCTCAAACATATTTTCATTCAAAAAAATAAAGTTTCAAAAATATTTTCTTATTTATGTCTCAGTATCTGTCTAGTTTTGCTAATTTCTCTAGTTAATTCTATTGTTTTAATAATAAAACAAAACAAACCCAAAGCCAGTTTATTATTCAATCGGGTTTTGTTTGGTACATTGCTAATTTCAAGGCCCGTTCTGATCAAAGGTTTGGATGTTGGATAAACATTTTTTCAGAGAGAGCCAAACCAATCGAAGCGACAAACCCTAATTCCCAATTTTCTGAGCAAAAGACACCGTCAGCAAGAGATGATGCGTGCTTCCGTGTATGCCAAGGTACGCGAATATGAACAGAACCTGCAGCTGAATTCTCTTTGTTTGATCCGCTGGTTTCATTGATTATATATGATTCCAAATGCATTTCAGTATTGTGTATCCCTGATCTCGCAATTTTTCAACCAGAGTAGGGGTAAGCAAGAATAATGTGTATTTTTTTTTCTCTTGGATATGAATACAAATTTCATGGAACCCTAAGATATAAGAGGTTCAAATTTGGATTGAGAGAATCAGAACAAAGTTTAAGATTAAGCGAAAGGAGTTTGGAGAAGACTTATAAAAGGCTAGTGGAAAAGGAACAACAACTTTGTGACCGGCTAAATCAGGTAATTAATAAGCATAACCAATAACGGGCATTTTTAGTTTGGATATGATCATACCAATTTTATTTGATCAAAACAAATTTAGAGATCGAAGAAAGTAAAACAACGTTTGAAAGAAACCGAGTTGAGTTTGGATGAGATTTCTGCAAAGCTTGAGGAAAGACATCGACGACTCTTTGATAGGCTTGAGGTAACTAAGAACGAGTTTTTTTTGTGTCTTTCTTTTATAAACACTAATTATATTGACCCTATGTTATGTTTGGTAGAAATCAGTACAAAAATTGGAACTAAGTGAAACGAATTTGGAAGAGTGCTTGAAAAGCTACGACTATGCCATTACAAAGTTGAGGAAGTGTGGATGAAGGAATCGATGAGGAAGAGTAGTACTGAGAGAATCATGAATCAAAACCTTTGGAATAATAATTAATTAGTAAAATGTTTCTAGAAGTCTTGTTACGGTTTTAGGTTCCTTTGATCCTATTAGGACTAGGTCTTATTTGGATGATTGATACAAGGTAAAACGTTACATCTTCCTTCCATCACCATTTGGTTTATCCAAGCAAATTCAATTGCTTCCTTTGAAAATGTCAATTTATGTATAAACCCACTACTGCAAAATGAATGCAACCAATCAAATATAATTATATTAATGTATGCATATAATATATACTTTTGTAGAAATGACGATATATTCCTATTTCTTAGACAGCATATTGCGATGTCCTTACGGTCGAGAATATTGCAAGACAATCAATGTATATCATCAAAATGTCGTCGTGTTTGGCGTTTGGACACCAGTATAGTTGGATTAAACCCACAATAATCTATGGCCTAGAAACCAAAATAATCATTTGACTTGTTACACTTGTACTTATACAAGTCGGATTAATTTTAGTCGTAGTGAATTGATTGATAAGTCATACCCAAATTTTGGAATCATCTTTTTTCTCTCTCTTTGGTCGTCTATCTATAGTTTCTTAATCCCTAAATCAACATTTCATAAACTATCTTTTATTTTACCCATATACGATACTAAATGTTCGAAGAATAACCAATGCATTAATATGACTAATGACTACATTATCGTGGGAATTGAAGAAAATCATAGTCATTACTTACTTTACTTTACTACTGTTACGTTCAAAAAAAGTCATACAAGAAAGCTAGAAAATGTATAAGTGCAATTATGTTTCTACTTTCTAGATTACTACGGTTACGTTCCCATCAAAGTCAATTTGATTAAGACGCATTACTATACTTTTTAATAACGTGACCATTAGTATACATTTGTATGGTATCAATATTTAAAAACATTTGATTGGATCATAGTTGCCATATGGGACGTGGGAGATGAGTGGGTAATAAGACAGTCACACGCGCCTCTCTATAACACATGATCTCCACGCGCTCTTCCTCTTCAGCAGGAAAGCTTTTACCAATTCAGCAAATCAAGAAGCTATATAAATGCCGCACTTAACGTATTGAAACTTACGATCAAATATCAATCTCTCTCTCTTTCGACCAATGGACTAAATCAAAACTTTTGATTTTCCGGCGATGTCAACGTCACAAACCCTCGGCGGCGCCACACGTTGTGGCCGGATCATAGGTCCATCATTAGACAAGATCATAAAAAACGCTGCGTGGCGTAAACACACGTACCTTGTCTCTTCATGTAAATCCGTTCTCGACAAGCTCGAATCTCTTCCCGACGACTTCCACGATCCTTCCTCCGTCGTCTCTGGCCTCGCCGCATCAGATGCAGATTCCGTTCTCCAACCTTTTCTCTTATCTCTCGAAACAGCTTATTCAAAAGTCGTCGAGCCTTCTCTAGATTGCGCTTTTAAACTCTTCTCTCTCTCAATCCTCCGCGGTGAGATCCAATCATCAAAACAAGATTCAATCCTCTTCAAACTCGTCAACGCCGTCTCCAAAGTCGGTGCTATAGCCGAAGAACCGATTCAACTCGCTGTTCTTAGAGTTCTTCTCGCTGCCGTTAGATCTCCATGTATCTTGATCCGTGGTGATTGCTTGTTACACGTTGTCAAGACTTGTTATAATATTTACCTTGGTGGCTTGAGCGGCACGACACAGATCTGTGCTAAATCTGTCTTAGCTCAGATGATGCTTGTGATCTTCACAAGATCTGAAGAAGATTCGCTTGATGTTTCTGTCAAAACGATTTACGTCAACGAGTTATTAACTTTCACGGACAAGAGTGTTAATGAAGGAAGCTCTGTTTATTTCTGTCAAGGGTTTGTGAATGAAGTCATGGCTGCAGGACAAGGAAGTCCTCTTCCTCCTCCTGATGTGATTCAGATTCTGTTGCAAAATCCCGAGACTGAAACCGTTATGACTCCGGATTCACCGTCTTTCCGAGGATACGTGGCAAACGGAGAAGGTGATTCTGAGACCGGTGACATGAGTAAGGTGAGACAAGACGCTTTTCTTCTGTTCAAGAACTTGTGTAAATTGTCCATGAGGTTTTCGTCCAAGGAGAACAATGATGATCAGATCATGGTGAGAGGTAAGACTCTGTCTTTGGAGTTGCTTAAAGTCATTATTGACAATGGTGGTTCTGTTTGGCGGACTAATGAAAGCTTCATCAATGCCGTTAAGCAATACTTATGCTTATCACTACTAAAGAACAGTGCGGTATCAATCATGTCAATATTTCAATTGCAATGTGCTATCTTCATGAGCTTGTTATCAAAGCTTAGATCAGTCTTGAAAGCAGAAATCGGCATTTTCTTTCCGATGATTGTTCTTCGCGTGCTTGAGAATGTTCTTCAACCTAGTTACTTGCAGAAGATGACTGTTCTCAACTTGCTAGACAAAATGTCGCAAGATCCGCAGTTGATGGTCGATATCTTTGTGAACTATGACTGCGATGTGGAGTCTTCAAACATACTTGAAAGGTATTATTAGATTAGTCTAAGAAACTGTCACAAAATTGTTGCATGACTCGTTAAGAGTAAATGTAATGTATTAAAGCTCTTATAATTCCATCAGATACTTGCAGGATTGTCAACGGTCTTCTCAAAACTGCTCTAGGACCACCCACCGGATCATCAACAACGTTGTCTCCAGCGCAAGATAGTACATTCAGGAATGATTCTGTCAAGTGTTTGGTTAACTTAGCCAAGGCAATGGGAAATTGGATGGACCAGCAGTTGAAAGTGAACGAGACGGTCTGGCCTAAGGGCTCACAAGTTTATGCTTCTATGGACAGTAATGCAAGCCAGATTAGTGAGTTAGAAGGAACTATATCTGACTGTGATTCACAGCCAGATACTAGTAATCCAGAAGCTTATGATGCTTCTATGCTTGAGCAACGAAGGGCTTACAAAATTGAATTGCAGGTCCAGTATTTACAAGTCCTTAAATCTTTTTTTATGATATATCAGTTTTTATGTTCACTGACATATAGTTCTTGGTGATTTGCAGAAAGGTATCTCTCTGTTCAATAGGAAGCCGTCGAAAGGTGTCGAATTTCTCATAAGTACCAAGAAAATAGGTAGCTCCCCTGAGGAAGTTGCTTCGTTTCTGATGAAGACCGCAGGGCTAAATGGAACTGTGATTGGTGATTATCTTGGTGAAAGAGATGAACTTCCACTAAAAGTTATGCATGCATATGTTGATTCGTTTAACTTTGAAAAGAAGGATTTTGTCGAAGCAATACGGTTCTTTCTACGTGGGTTTAGGCTACCAGGAGAAGCACAGAAGATTGATCGAATCATGGAGAAGTTTGCAGAACATTACTGGAAATGCAACCCTGGTTCTTTTACTAGTGCAGACACTGCTTATGTTCTTGCATACTCTGTGATAATGCTCAACACAGATGCACACAACAACATGGTTAAGGATAAGGTATGCTTCCTTTCTTCTGATATTTATCAAGCATATCTACTGAGTAGAATAACTTATTGCCTTGAAATTCACGTTTGATGACATATGAAGTGTAACAAATCTGGTCATTTCCTCTGTTTCTGATCTTGTACATACATGTACAGAAATGGTCTGAATCGTTCTGATGTTTGTGTTCAAATTCAATGTTTGTTTAGATGACGAAAGCTGACTTCGTCCGCAACAATAGGGGGATAGACGATGGAAAGGACTTGCCTGAAGAGTATTTAGGTTCTCTATATGATCGAGTTGTGAAAGAAGAAATCAGGATGAACTCGGACACTTTAGCCCCACAAAACAAACAGGTGAATGGCTTGAATAAACTGTTGGGCCTAGACGGAATTCTCAATCTGGTTTCTTGGATGCAACCAGATGAGAAACCTCATGGTGCCAATGGACGTCTTATAAGGGATATTCAGGAACAGTTCCAAGCTAAGCCAGAGAAATCAGAGTAAGCATTATTGCTAGACCAGCTTCTATGTGTCATATATATTATTCTCTGTGTCTCACTTTGTAAGCAAGATTCTGAAATATGTTTTGCGATGTTATTCGTCTGCAGGTCAGTTTATCATACTGTTACAGATATTTCGATCTTGAGATTCATACTAGAGGTCTCTTGGGGACCGATGCTTGCTGCATTCAGTGTCACTATTGACCAGAGTGATGATAGACTAGCAACTTCTCTTTGCTTACAAGGCTTCAGATATGCGGTTCATGTCACTGCAGTTATGGGAATGCAAACTCAAAGAGATGCTTTTGTAACTTCCATGGCCAAGTTCACTAATCTTCATTGTGCTGCAGATATGAAGCAGAAAAATGTTGATGCTGTTAAAGTAAGTCCTTTGTTTTATATCTCAGCCTAGCTAAAAATATGTTCTATATATATCACCAACTGATGGAATAAACAATATGTCCCATTGTATGCAGGCGATAATAACAATAGCCATAGAAGACGGTAACCATCTACATGGTTCTTGGGAACATATTTTAACTTGTCTTTCACGCATTGAACATTTGCAACTCCTTGGAGAAGTATCACCATCAGAGAAACGTTACGTCCCTACAAAAAAAGCTGAGGTAGATGACAAGAAAGCTTTAGGGTTTCCAAATTTAAAGAAACGTGGATCTTTTCAGAATCCATCTGTTATGGCTGTTGTTAGGGGAGGTTCTTATGATAGTACTTCACTTGTGAAAAGTGTTCCCAAACTAGTTACTCCGGAGCAGATCAAAAGTTTCATTGCAAATTTGAATCTACTTGATCAAATTGGCAATTTTGAGTTGAACCATGTCTATGCTAATAGCCAAAGGTTGAACAGTGAAGCTATAGTTTCTTTTGTTAAAGCGCTATGTAAAGTCTCCATGTCAGAACTTCAGTCACCAACAGATCCTCGTGTCTTTAGCCTCACGAAACTAGTCGAAACAGCGTAACTTCTCATTCTATGATCTTATACTAATTTTACATTGCTCTGCTTTGCCATTCTCTGATCAAATGAACTGTTTTCTTTCTCTGTGACAGGCATTATAACATGAACCGGATCCGATTAGTTTGGTCCCGCATATGGAATGTTCTTTCTGATTTCTTCGTATCAGTTGGCTTGTCAGAGAATCTCTCTGTTGCAATATTTGTCATGGACTCGCTTCGTCAGCTTTCCATGAAATTCTTGGAGCGTGAGGAGCTAGCAAACTACCATTTCCAACATGAGTTTCTTCGACCATTCGTCGTTGTTATGCAGAAAAGCAGTTCCGCGGAGATTAGAGAGCTAATAGTCCGATGTGTTTCTCAAATGGTTCTTAGTCGAGTTAGTAATGTGAAATCTGGTTGGAAAAATGTCTTCACAGTAAGTAACACACAACATTTCTCAATACAATATCCATCTTTGAATATGTTTACTAATGATCTTGTTTGTTTAGGTTTTTACAACTGCAGCGCTTGATGAGAGGAAGAACATTGTACTGTTAGCTTTCGAGACAATCGAGAAAATTGTGCGGGATCATTTTCATTGCATAATCGAGACAGAGATAACGGTATACGCAGACTGCATTAGATGTCTCATCACCTTCACAAACAGCAAGTTTGAAGGTGACATTGGCTTCAACACCATAGAATTTCTTCGTTTCTGCGCTTTAAAGCTTGAAGAAGGAGGACTTGTCTTGAATGAGAAACTCAAGAACAATACTATCTCAGCGTTAAAGGAAGATTTTTCTGATACACAGAGTTTTACTGACCTTGATGAACAAGTATCCTATTGGATTCCTCTGCTTACAGGTTACAACAAGATATTGCTTATGTGCTTTACACACTAAGTTATATCCTCTGTTTTGTTAAATAATTTGAGTATTTTTATTTGTTCAGGTTTATGTAAGCAAGTCTCGGATCCAAGACCAGCAATTCGAAAGCGTTCCATAGAAGTATTGTTCCACATTCTGATGGATCATGGTCATCTTTTTACAAGACCCTTTTGGACTGGAATCTTCAGCTCTATCATTCTCCCAGTTTTCAACAACATACGAAGTAAAACCGATATGCTATTTGAAGAAAGTGTTGATTCGCCATCCTCAGCTTCTCTAGACACCGAAGAAACTACATGGGACGTTGAGACATCAACACTTGCATTGCAGCTTCTCGTCGATCTACTCGTTAAATTTTTCAGATCCGTGAGATCTCAGCTTCCAAGCGTTGTGTCAATCATCGTAGGGTTCATAAAGAGTCCTTTTCAAGGCTCTACAGGCTCTGGAATCTCTGTTTTGCTACATCTGGCTGATGGATTGGCTCGTAGTGCCTCTGAAGATGAATGGAGAGAGATATTCTTGGCTCTCAAGGAAGCAGCGTCGCTGACTTTCGCCGGTTTCATGAAAGTCTTGAGAACAATGGATGATATCGAAGATGTTGAAACACTTTCTGGTCAAAGCGTAAACATAGGTGATCTTGATGATGACAGTCTTCACATCATGTCGTATGTTGTCTCCAGAACAAAGAAACACATTGATGTCCTGTCTCAAATCGTTGAGGTCCCCTCTCTCTCCTTTCTCTGTTTCTCTCTTTTTAGCCAAGGACTCTGTTTTTGACTTCTCTGTTTCTCTCTTTTTAAGCCAATGACTCTGTTCTTGACTCCTCTGTTTCTTTTACAGGTTGTGAGTGATTTATACAGAAGAAACCAGTTCTCATTGTCCGCATCACACGTGGATATTCTGGCAGACATTTTCTCGTGCATCGCGTCTCACGCACAGCAACTAAACACCGACACAGTCCTTAGAAGGAAGTTCAAGAGAGCATGCTCTGTCCAAAACCTAACAGAGCCTCAACTACTTAACTTCGAGAACGAGGCTTACAAATCCTACATGATGTTCCTCCAAGACATGGTTACTTGCAATCCAAACGTCTCCAAAGAACTAGATCTCGAGTCTCGTCTAGTCACTGAATGCGCAAAAATCGTGAAGATCTACCTTAAATGCACAGATCCACAACAACAAGAACAACAACAAAGAAAACCGGTGCTATGGGTTCTTCCGATGGAATCAGATCGTGTAGAAGAAGCAACGGCGAGAACTTCACTGCTTGTTTCTTCACTCGAAGCCTTGTGCTCATTAGAAGCAGAGTCTCTGAAGAAACACGTGTCCAGCTTCTTCCCTTTGTTGGTGGATCTTGTGAGGACTGAGCATTGCTCTCCACAAGTTCCGTACGTCCTAAGCAATGTTTTGAAATCGTGCATTGGTCCTATTTTGGCTTAGTCGCTTGCTTGTGGCTTAAGTAATTAACTGATCTGTGTGTCGTCCACATTTTGTTTTGGGGGTTTGGCTGTCTACCCGAATAAATTTTGGCCATAGATGTTTATGTTGTTTTCTTAAAATGAAATTTATACATTGCGTAATTTTAAAGAAATTTACTGACACGAAAAGAAAAGACTTTTGATAATATAGTTATCCATGTTGATTTTGTTGATGAGCGTTGGAACTAAACAAGATCCTTCCTTTAGATGAATTATAATGGTAATTACCAGAAAAGGGTATAGGCTTCTTTGGCCTGAAGGAGGCAACCTTGGAGAGAGTATTTTAAGGCTGTAAAAAAAAGATTTGCAGATGGTTTGTTTTATCGTTTACTGAAATATGATCCATGTGGAGCGTCTCATGCTAACGAAGTTGATCTTTACCATCCTTTCTTTTAAGAGAGACTGATCAATCCGATTCTTGTAACGGTAATATAACTTTTTCTTAACCTGATCAATTTCCTTTTCTTCGCATAACATTAAAAAAAAAAAAAGATTCAAATAAATTACCCTTGATGTATATTGTTGTTACGCAGTAATAAAGATATGATATGTTGTAACGGTAATTATGTAATGTAACAAGAGCAAACTTTCCTTATTTTCAATGGAGCCGTTGCTTATAAATACGCTCCCTCATCATATCTTCTTCTTCTTCTTCTTCTTTGTTGATCAATCATAAAACAAAAAGCCATCTTTCATCTTTTTCTTCTTCTTTCCTTTTCAAGACCTGCAAATATTTCTCGTCTCGATCAAAGCTTTGCGACTGATCACTGATGTGCTTTCGATCTCTCGTGACAACATCTTCTTATATCAATCGAGTTCAAATTATGTCTCCCTTATTTCACACGATCCAAGATCTCGCCACCGAAACGCTTTCACGTACCGGAGGATTCTTCGACGGCGAAGAGAGTGATAGTGAAATTGACGATCAGTTAGCAGATTCGTTGTTTGATGGTTTTAGAGTACGAGTCGCCTCCGGAGGAAGAAGACGAATTTGTGTTTCATCGATCATCATC
>Ga0041059_1003634_pt1 | contig 10335 bp, 10 predicted proteins | sample AraColnosormetaG_FD_56232 | JGI IMG/M metagenome (GOLD analysis project Ga0041059, IMG submission 56232) | Arabidopsis roots microbial communities from North Carolina, USA - Col MF nosort | ecosystem: Host-associated > Plants > Roots > Unclassified | place: USA: North Carolina | collected... | reverse complement strand
AAAAAAAAAAAAAAAAAAAAAAAATTTAAAGTCCGCGTTATAAAAAAAAAAATGATTTTTGTTACAAATTACTAATTAGGGAAACATTATTCTAATCATTATATTGTCCTTGCAATTTATAAGTAAAAACATTTCTTTTCTGGTCCACTCGTTTTAACTTCCGGCGATCGATTTTCACGGCGAGAAATGTTGTCGGCGCTTGGCTTTGCTTTACTCAGCATCTTCGCGATCCTCTTGTCGTTATCAACCTTGTCTAATGGATTACTTCAACCTCGTAGGATTTCTCATGGCTTGACGGAAAGTAGCAAGTACTTGACGAGGGATGAGCTCTGGTTCAATCAAACCCTAGATCATTACTCTCCTTCTGTAATCAATCTTCCCGACTTCGTTTCTTCTTCAATTTGAATTTTCTTCTTGCATTATCGAATTGTTTCTAATTTCGGGATTCGAATTGTTTCTAATTTTATCTCAGGATCATCGCGAATTCAAACAGCGATACTATGAATATCTAGACCATTTACGAGTTCCTGATGGACCTATCTTTATGATGATCTGTGGCGAAGGACCTTGCAATGGAATCCCCAATGACTATATAACTGTAAGATTTTATTTGATTGATTAATCTATTCTCATCGCATCGAAAAATTTCTAAATTTGCTCTGTTTTTCTTGATAAACATGTTCATCAGGTGTTAGCAAAGAAGTTTGATGCAGGCATTGTTTCACTTGAGCATCGTTATTACGGAAAGAGCTCACCGTTTAAGTCATTAGCCACTGAGAATCTCAAGTATCTTTCTTCTAAACAGGCTCTTTTCGATTTAGCTGCTTTCCGCCAATATTACCAGGCAAGTACTAGTCTTATGGTTTTTGTTTCTCTAGGATCATATGTTTGAGAAGTTGCGTTTATAGTAGCATGTTTTGGGATTTTTTTTGTGGATGCAGGACTCTTTGAATGTTAAGTTTAATAGAAGTGGCGATGTTGAGAATCCGTGGTTTTTCTTCGGAGCTTCTTATTCTGGAGCTTTAAGTGCTTGGTTCCGGCTTAAGTTCCCTCATTTGACCTGTGGAAGCCTTGCTAGTTCTGCAGTTGTTCGTGCAGTCTACGAATTCCCTGAATTTGATCAACAGGTATTTGTTTCAAGATTAAACTTTAAATGAAGACATGGTGTGTTTCTTCATATAGAGTTTAGTTGCTGACAGAATCGAAATTTTTGTGCCTTATTGAGTAGATAGGTGAGTCGGCTGGACCGGAATGTAAAGCTGCACTACAAGAGACTAATAAGCTCTTGGAACTAGGGCTTAAAGTGAATAACAGGGCTGTGAAAGCTCTCTTCAATGCCACCGAGGTCTAGCTTTGTTGTTTTTCTTTCTATTCGTTGGATATTTAAAAAATTATGGAAGTCAAAAGTCTGTCTCTAATATGTATATGTTTCTGAAATCTGCAGCTTGACGTTGATGCTGATTTCTTATACTTGATAGCAGATGCAGAAGTTATGGCGGTAAGCTTGTTCATTTCGTACTCTTATGATTTTCATTTTCTTTCTAGTTTTAGATGTTTATCTTCAAAAATTTTGGCAGATCCAATACGGAAACCCAGATAAACTATGTGTACCACTCGTGGAAGCTCAGAAGAATCGTGATGATTTAGTGGTAAGTTCTTTTCTTTTTAGATCCCTCTTTGCTTATGCTTGGTGTATATATGATCAATGATTGATCATATATGCTAGAAGAACTCGTTTTGCAAACTAAATATTTGTATTTGCTGATACATTAGATGTGGTGTATTAATGCAGGAAGCATATGCTAAATATGTTAGAGAGTTTTGTGTGGGGGTTTTCGGGCTAAGCTCTAAAACATATAGCCGGAAACATCTGCTAGACACTGCGGTCACCCCAGAAAGTGCAGATAGGCTTTGGTGGTTCCAAGTTTGCACTGAAGTGGCATATTTCCAAGTGGCACCTGCAAACGATAGCATCCGGTCTCATCAAATCAATACAGAGTACACACAGTCCCAAGCTTTTATCCATAACTTTTTTCATGGTTTATATTTATTGTCCTGCTTACGTTTCTTTTAATTTGATAGGTATCATTTGGATCTATGCAAGAGTCTGTTTGGGAAAGGTGTTTACCCTGAAGTCGATGCAACAAACCTGTATTATGGAAGTGACAGAATTGCTGGTATGTAATAACGGAAAACATCTCGATGCTACTCATATATTTTCGCACATTCCAACAGTTTCTTCTTATTCGTAATTTGCAGCGACCAAGATTATCTTCACAAATGGGTCACAGGATCCATGGCGTCATGCATCCAAACAGACCTCATCTCCTGAACGTAAGTCTCCATTTAGTATGATCAAATCCTTATAACATTATCTCAGGCTTAGTCTATGTCGTACAGTAGCACTCAGACAAATACTTTCTATGCGACACTAACAAGTTAATACTTGACGACACAGTGCCTTCTTACATTGTGACTTGCCACAACTGTGGCCATGGAAGTGATCTCCGTGGATGCCCTCAATCTCCCATGGTCATTGGAGGTATATTACTGGCCTCTTCTCTCTTTCCGATCCCTGAAGTCAAAGACAGACTAGTATTGGAACAACTGTTAAAAAAATATTATTTTTCCCTGCTTTTTTCATTCTCATATTCAGGTGATTCCAAGAATTGCAGTTCACCTGATGCAGTGAACAAAGTGAGGCAACATATAGTAGATCATATGGACTTGTGGCTCTCTGAGTGTCGTGGAGGGATTAGGAGTTCCATGTAAAGAGTCACACGAAGTCAGAAACTGCGGTTATGCAAATAAATAAAACATCAGATGTATGTTTCAAACCTGTATCTGTGTAACTGTAACCTCTGATGTATGTTTCGAACTTGTCTCTACGGACCTAATACAGTAGTTTACACGATGAGACGATAGAATTACCGTCAAGCCATGAATTGAGAAAGCTGTCTAAAATTATTTTAGTAACATATCAGTCTCTTTCGTAATTACTGTCTAAATATATTATAAATTGTTACCTATCACAAATCCGTTGTAGTCTAGCTGGTCAGGATACTCGGCTCTCACCCGAGAGACCCGGGTTCGAGTCCCGGCAACGGAGATTTTTTTATTTCTCGGGATTGACTTTGTTTGTGAAACGAGTCAACAGAGTGAAGGACAGATGTCTCCTGCTATTGGACCGGAAGGAAAATATAACGGATGACTCATATAGTCACGGATTCATCTTTCTCGGGATTTCGAAATTTGACGGTGATCTGATTTCCAACGATTTTTTCTCTTCCATGGCTTTTTTTCGCTGATCGGTAAATCAAACGTTTGTTTCGGTTTCGATGGTGGAAGCTACGTCGAATTTGACGCCGACTCAGAGATATGCGGCCGGCGCATTGTTTGCGATCGCTTTGAACCAAGCGCAAATCAACCAGACTCAGCCGCTGGGAACCCCGGCGGCGGAAGACGACGACGGAGGCGATGAAGAGCGAAGAAGCAATTGCAGTAGCGGAGATTCTGTCTCCGATGACCCCAGCCTTTGGGTACACGAGACGTCTGGCCTTCTTCGCCCCGTTTTCAGGTGCTTTCCCAAAATCTCTTGTCGATCTCATCGATTTTGAAATTCCTTTCGAGTCTTGGTTGTCTATGACCGTTGAAATCATCTGGTTGATTAGTAGTTCGCTTTAGCTCTGTTTGTAATTCGTTTCTATCCACAGATGTCTTGAGATTGATTCACCGGCTTGGCTTGGTCTCGAGCAAACAGCTTGCTCTTCTCCGGCTAAGCACCACATCGGGGCGGTATGGCTATTTCCGGAGTTCAAATTTTGCTGTTATGGATCCGATACTCACTGTTGAGTTATTGTTCATTAACTTCTATTTTGTTTTTATTGTAGTTCACGAGGTTACTCTCAGAAGAAGCGAATGATGCTTCTGCCGAGATGGTGGAGCAAGAGATGGCCTTAGCTAAAGCTGCTGATGCTATGGTGCATAGCATTCAATGCTCTGTATCTATAGATGCTAAGAAGGAGAAGCATCAAGAATACGAAAACGAATGCCGTGAGAAATATGCTGTTCCTGAGGTAAAATCAAAAGATGTTGATTTGGATAAAGAGAAGGATAAGAAGGAAGCGGCTGAAAGTGCTGCAAGAGAAGGTCTTGAAGCGGGTGTGGTTATTATAGATGGAAGCCACAAGCCTGAAGTTCTTGAAAATGAGAAGTCTGTTGAGGAAGTAACATTGCTTAGTCATCAGAGGAAGATAAATGTTCTTTATGAGCTACTTTCTGCTTGCTTGTCAGATAAACATCACGAGGATAAGAAATGTAAACGGTGTAGAAAAGGCTATGATGCGCGTCACCGTGTTGCTCTCCGTTTACTTGCGACCTGGTTTAACATTGAGTGGATTAAAGTGGTTCGTATAGTTATTTCTTCCAGAACATACTCATTTTGAAATTTGCTTTAACATAGAATCATTGTACGAATTAGCTATATTGCTCTGAGTTAGGATATGGAACTGGCAGTGCTCTAAATTCCAGTAGTTTTTCATGTGCTACCATTTTGTTTTCTTTTTGTTCTGGCAGTTGGTTAGTGAATGATGATTTTGTGTCTCCTTTCATTCTTATAAATGATTAATATTTATGGATCTTCAATTTCTAGGAAGCAATTGAGACAATGGTCGCATGCTCTGCCATGGCCATTCAGAAGTCTGCTGAAATGAAGGGTGAAGATAATCTAACTCCTACGACTTCATGGGCTAAGTGGAAGCGAGGAGGCATCATTGGTGCCGCTGCTATTACAGGAGGCACTTTGATGGCCATAACTGGTGGTACGGCAAATTCAAAGCGTTAACATTCTAAATTAGAGCATATTTTGAACTGGTTACCTATCTTACATTTACATGGTTATATTCAACAGGATTGGCTGCTCCAGCTATAGCTGCAGGATTTGGTGCATTGGCACCAACACTGGGCACAATTATTCCGGTGATTGGAGCTGGGGGTTTTGCTGCTGCGGCTAGTGCCGCAGGAACTGTTGCTGGCTCCGTTGCGGTTGCAGCATCGTTTGGAGGTGAATAAGAGTAGATGAGTTCACTTTTTGCACTATATGGATAATCAGTGTGCTTACAACTAGGCACTAGGTGTTTTGGTTTCTCTTTCATCCCCATTAATGTATTAAATCTTTGTTAAGGAGCGTTTACAATGTCACTGGTGCTTCGTTTTAAATGTTTTCGTATCCAGCTGCTGGAGCTGGTCTCACAGGGACTAAGATGGCAAGGAGAATTGGGGACCTTGATGAGTTCGAATTTAAAGCTATTGGCGAAAATCATAATCAAGGAGTAAGTTCATATTTCCCTATGCTACTAGATTATTGTGACATATCATAATTTTGCAGTTTGGAGAACGAAATATTGGTTGTATTTCCTCTCCCTCCTTCATCTGGAAATCTCCTTGCTCTGAGTTTTCCCGTTTTTGAGGGCCACGTTTTTCGCTGATGGGAACAGTTTTGTGGAAATCAATGTAACAGCGGTTAGCAGTGGAAGTCTTGGTTGCTGGTGTTGTTTTTGAAGAAGAAGATTTTGTGAAACCATGGGAAGGGTTAACTAGTAATCTGGAGAGGTATATGTCGTTCGAGAACTTTAGTATCTTAATAAGGAAATAGGATTTAACATCTGGAGCTTCTCCTTGCGTTGGCTTTACTCATTCACGTTTGTACTGATTCTCAAGAAGTGAACTATAGTTGCTTCTATAATAGTCTGATTTCTTACTATTCCAGGTACACGCTGCAATGGGAGTCCAAGAATCTTATCTTAGTGAGCACAGCGATTCAGGATTGGCTTACTTCAAGTAATTGGTTTTTATCCTACTAAATAACATGTTGATGTAAAAATGTCAAATTACTAAGATTATTGTGGTATTGATTATGATTTCTCCAGGACTTGCAATGGAATTGATGAAACAGGGAGCAATGCACACTGTGTTGGCCTCTCTTTTAATGGCATTGGCATGGCCAGCGACAATCTTAGTAGCTGCTGATTTCATAGATAGCAAATGGAGTATTGCTATTGACAGGTAACGCCTTTTCCCTTGCTAAGTAGTCAGTCTATGATTGAAGATGATGCACCATTTACCCATCACATCTCCAAATAATGACCAATTACTTTGAAACTTTTGGTATTGGTTTTGCATTTGAAGTGAACTAAATCCGTGACTATTATAATCTACTCCTGTAGGTCGGATAAAGCAGGAAGACTTCTAGCTGAAGTGCTACAAAAAGGCTTGCAAGGAAATAGGTACAGATTTCATGACTGCTGCAATGAAGTAAATATAATTTCTATATTCAAAAGTTATGTACGTAAAGGATTCATGTCTTGTTTTGCTTCTGTTTCCTCAAATTTTGGGAATTCAGACCCATCACTCTAGTTGGTTTTTCGCTTGGTGCTCGTGTCATCTTCAAATGCCTCCAAGCTCTGGCTGAGACAGAACAAAACGGTAATTTCCAATGTGCAAGATAGAAGATTGCTTTAAAAGATCAAATCTTTCTTACGGAGACTCTTAACATGTCTTTGGTAGCTGAACTTGTGGAGAGAGTTGTTCTTCTTGGAGCACCCATTTCAATCAATAGTGAAAACTGGCGAGACGTAAGGAAGGTAATTAATTCTCTGATAGTACAAACACTACATTACCAAAATATAGGTCACATCTATGGAATCAAATCTTAAATGAGATTTTCAAAAGAGAAAATTAATATCTCTGGTCCTGTTTGATAGATGGTCGCTGGAAGATTCATCAATGTTTATGCCACAAATGATTGGACCCTTGGTATCGCATTTCGTGCTAGGTACATAACATACATTCCATTATTTCAATTTTTATTCTCTTCACCTAACAATACCAACTTGTTCTTTTGATCCTAACTATGATCTTCGACAGTTTAATTTCCCAAGGATTAGCCGGAATCCAACCAATATGTATCCCTGGTATCGAAAACGTAAGCCATCTATCTCTTTCTTTTGTCACCTCTATGTATTTTATCCATTAATGAAACAAATAATTAGCTGATGGAGTGAATATTCAGTAAATGATTCTGTCAAACAAAAAGATATAAGGTCATTTTCAATAAATTTGTAAAGTTTTTATCATAATTATATCATTTCACCTCTCGATTTCAACGTGTTACAGGTGGATGTAACCGATATGGTGGAAGGTCACTCTTCATATCTATGGAAAACTCAGCAGATTTTAGAAAGACTCGAGATCGACACATATTACCCTGTTTTTCGAGACACTCTTTAACCAAAATCAAATTAGATAAGTATCACACAATATAGGGAACCAAACTTTGTCACATGTTTGAAATGTACACAAATAAAAGTCGATAAACGTTAGACATTAATTAAAGCAAGGCTTGTATTTTGTTTGTTTGTTTTAGCTGTCGTCTTTGGGTTTTTTTTGTTTAAACGTTCGTGGATGCCGGCGAAAGACAAGGGCTTCTGTATTGTAATTATTTGTATGAAAACACATTGCACCGCCATCGTTGACTATGGCCGTGTTTTAGCTTCGCCGTTCTTGTTTCCTTGTTTACATACAAAAGTCTAAACTGATCGAAAATGTTACTGAACAAAAAAAAAGAGACTACACTTGAATTTCAGCAATTATCTTATTTAGATTTCAGTAAACCAATTCCTATTGTCTCATCATGAGACTCTCATTATCCTCTTTGCTTCACTCCACTAGTGTCCATAATATTACATTGTAAGTATATTAATAACCAACAAAATTTTATATATTTGGTTTCAATCATCTAATAAATTAGCCTTGACAACTCACTGGGTTTGCCCTAAATTTGTCACTGTCTTAACTTTGCCTCTCCATGACAATAGTCTGTCGTGAAGAGACTACTACTTACCCGTTTATTATTATTTTTTCTACGTTTTTTACATACATAGCTATATATTCTGTTTCAGCCAGATGTAAAGTTTTTTCCTCGAATTGATGAAACCAGGTGCAATGTATCTGTAGATTTCATAGATAGAAAATGGACATTGTCGTTATCCTTTTAACAGATTAAAGAACTTCGAAATGATTAAAAACGAGGGAGCTAGTTAAAATTAAAATATCTTAAGCCATATCTTTCTCTCGTTATTCAATTGAGAATGCATAATCCATTCATTAGATTATGAAACAATATTCGTTTTCCAAGTGATTATTTAACTGAGCCATTGTCAGGAGGGTGTTAGATCGCTTTCAACTAAAACAATAATTGAAAGGCCAACGATGATTTTCAGGTAGTGCAAGAAGGTTTAAAAATCATATAGAAAAAAGTGAGATATCCAATCATATGTATACAATATTACATGGTGAATATGTGAACAATATCTACTCTCAGATGCTTATCAGGTATGTTTACTCTAACAATGATTTTTAGTGGCATTTATCGAACTATATTCTATTTTAAATATTGTTTTATTAGCGATGTGATATTATTCTAACAGATCCGTATACACTATCATAATTTGGGATCTCCTTGGTTCACATTTTCACCAAGTCACATGTTCTGAAATTTAGACAAATGAAAATGGTCATTAAATGAACGTAGACGTTAAGAGTTATTTTTGTTTGTTTGTTTGCTAAATTATAATCGTCTTTGTTTGAACGTTCTTCGACGCCGGTGAAAGACGACAACTTCTGTCTTGTAATTATCTAAAACGTCGTCGTGCTCAATCAACCACCACATGTCACCCGTTTACGCTGACCTTATTGCTTGCTCTACCGTTCTTGTTTCCTTTTATTGTCAAAATTGAAAATGTGGATTTTGATGTTTTTTGTATTTTTATGTCTGGAAAAAAAGTGACATGTTCGAGACAATTTTTTCGAGGCAGTATTAAATTTAGTTTAAATCAAGTAACGTATTAATGTTTAGTAAGTCTAAGATAGAGTTGAAAATCATATATTTTTAATCCAACGCCTCTGTCTCGTGGGTCTCAATGGCATGTGCCTCTGTGCGTGCTTCACCACTCATGGTTCATCCAAGTTAGAATAAATTCAACGGTATATAAATAAAAGCCAATATATTTATTTATTTACAATTACAACCATAAATTCATCACCTCATTTCTTTCAAAAAAATCTATTTCAATCCATCCAGCACTGCATTTATTTCAGAAAATCTAAGCGGCCTTACCAAACAAAGTTTTAATGAATATGGGGTCTTATATGACTCAGTGTCCCCACAATCACAAGTACAGAACTTTATGAAAATGATCAAAAAAAATATAAAGGCAATGTCAATTTGCTGGTGAAAATATTGCTATAATTAACTTGATGGGTCGAGAAGCTGTCTTCTCTAGAAGACAAGACAAACCCTACTCGAACCAACCCCTTTGCAAAGCTGTTACACTACAGTCTTTTAAGCTTTAAATGTTACGTTTGGCTTAGAGCTAATTTTAGCGATATGTGATGTGCCTCACTCTTCACAACTCATTACCTGTCTATAAAATTGTCACTTTCTTATACCTACACCCAAAAAAAAAAAAGGAGACATATTTTTTGCATTAAGAATAGTAAATTTATATATGCGAGATATTCCTGAGTCCACGTAGGGTGGTACGTTACGTATGTGTATATGAATGTGCTACGTGTGTAGCTACGCAAAGTGTAATGAAGTAATTGCAATATACTGATCTCGTCATGGTAGTTGAGGTAGTGTTTGATACTTGATGCATTCAGGTTATTATAAATGCATAGTTTTGAAACTTTGATGTCAACTTTGACATTATCCATCTAGAAAATTGATAATCGAGTGTGTTAAGAGTAAGCACATACACAAGTGTTAGGTGCATTTCACCGTAGTATTCAAGGTGCCGAGTCCTACAAAAGAAAAAAAAAATCTATACAAATGATATAAGATACCTAAAATCACTAACAAAATAAAATAAATAATCTCGAGATTAATGAAACAAAATTAACAAAACCACTCTGCTTTTTTTTTGGTAATGAAACCTGTATGTTTGGAGTTTATAACAAAAAACATAAATATGATAAAATACATTTATTTGCAAAAAATAAAAAAGTAAATAGTACTCAGTAAACTGAAAATAAAACTAATAAAAACCTTAGAATTTTTTTTATAAATATCATGTGGTTTTAATCTGCGACCTTTTGTTGGGCTTGTAAAATTATAACTTTAACTCTGATTTACGCTTAACCAGCGAACTTCCACCCCTAATTGACACAATGGCAACCATACAACCAGAACAAAAGAAAAAGGTGAAATAACTAAAAAAAAATTTTTTTTTTTTTTTTAAGTAGAAGTTCTCATCCAAGATCGATCTTTGCAACATG
>Ga0041059_1003633_pt1 | contig 10336 bp, 3 predicted proteins | sample AraColnosormetaG_FD_56232 | JGI IMG/M metagenome (GOLD analysis project Ga0041059, IMG submission 56232) | Arabidopsis roots microbial communities from North Carolina, USA - Col MF nosort | ecosystem: Host-associated > Plants > Roots > Unclassified | place: USA: North Carolina | collected 2013-09-02 | reverse complement strand
ACCATGTGGTGTGCTTTTTGCCTCCCCACATCGACACTCTCATGTGGGGTTACATTTTAATGCAACATACCAAAAATATAACAAAATTCTCAAATCTAATTATGTTTGTTCATGATGATGTATTGTTTGATTGATAACATGAATTGTTGCATGTGATAAGATGGTTAATCAATCACAAAACAATGATCTAATAGTAAAAATAGTATTGTTTTGAGTTTTGAACTAAGATTTGGCCGATTAATAACCATTTCTGAACAATAATTTAATACTAAAGATAGTATAATTTTGAATTTTCAATTCATTTTTTTCTGGTACAATTTATCATCTATATATATGGAATGGATAGGTGTATAATGAATGAGAAAAAGAACAAAAGAGGAAAAAGGTGAGTGTTAGCCCCAAATTCACGTTGCCCCCTCGTGGGCTTAAGGATTCCAAACCAATATTGTGTCCTTATGGTACGATCTGTAGACTGATAGCAACATGCATTGATGTGATCACTAGCCGGCTTTTTCCATCGTCTCCATTATGTCTTCTTTGAGTTTTTTTTTTCTATTTGCACGCACAATTCTTCTAGATTAACTCACATTGTACGTAAAAACAATTGTTGATTAAAACAATTAGTGAAAATATGTGTTTAATAAATTTTAATGTTTACGATTATTCCAAAATAATGTATTTATGGATGAGAAATTGATTAGTAAAAGATGAACGAAAAAGGTGAAGTGTTTTATATATAGACATAAAATATAACAATTTATACAAATGATCATTTTCAGTTGTTAAATTTGATTTTACCTATTTTAGACGGAATCATACTTTTTATAGACACCTAATGACGCGTAAATGTTTTAAAATGTGTAACAAAATAGATCGCTAATTTGTGTTACTGAGTGAGGAGCCAAATAGATTTCAAACCATTACATTACAAGTTTAGATTGAATTTACCTTCAACAGGATGATAAAAATGGTGCTTTAAAGTCTAGTGACTTCAGAGTCGTAATCACTTCATTAACTCCATTCGCTTTGTTGCTTATGTTGAGTTAATGGACTGAAATTTAAGGATTTTAAATTATGCTTTCATGTTCTTATCATCTTTTGTCATGAGATTTAGATTTATAATCTTTTTTTTTATTGTATTCTTTCTTTATTTTCAATGAAATATTTCCATTTTAGCAAAAAAATAAAAATCTAAAAGATCATTGGGCATAAGTAATTTAAGCCCATGTATAAATGGGCTTCGTTGTTAGTATTATGTTAAGTAGAATAGGGAATCATGGTTATGGTTAATTTAGTCCAAACAGTGAGAGAGACATATTGAATACCAGCAAAGTTTTTTAGATATATATATGTAATGAGATTAGTGAATGAAAAGTATAAAAACCAATAAGTTCTTGTCAGCTAAATTCGTAAATTGTTTAACCTCTATGCTATTAAAAGAGAAGTACATTTAGAAAACAGGTCGGATTAGTTTTAAAATTAAGCTTCAATTTAAATTGATTTACAAGTAATTTATCAAATCTGATCTTTTAATTTCAATTCGATTTCAATTGAACTATATATGGAAATATTCGTCAGTTTTAATAACATTAACCACAATCTAAACAACCCTCTAGTTGGCTTAATAAATCGAGTTTAAAACGAGTAATATCCGCGCAATTCATTCCTACTAATAAAGCAACTCAATATTCTCTAAACTATACATTACTATCTACAAAATATGACAACTATATTTACTATATGACAACCAAACCGTTCTCATTAAATTTGTGTGATTGAATATATTACGAACTTGATGAACATATTATTCTTAAATGTCAAACTCGGCAAGATTTGATTACAATTATGCATTGTCTTTTAGTAACTAACCTTATTCGCAAAATCATAATTTTGGAATATGCTTCAAATTGATCCTAATCTTTGACCTAATACTAAACAATATAAATATATGCTTCGTATAAGAAATGAATTTCACACCATAACTTAATAAAAGCTTTAGAAATTAGCAAAACTTACATTCATAATAATAGCTCTTAACGCTACTTCGCCTTTCACTAGCCTCAATACTATCAAGCCATTCAAGACAACCTCGAAGATTCAAGTAAAAATTGTTCACACTTGGAAACAATACACACAATATTCAGGCGAGACAGTTGAGATGATTTTGGGAGACACCTTTGAGAGTTTTAGTTATCATATTAATTATCATATGAAGAAATATTTTGAATATTTTGATATAGATTAACTTTTTTTTAAAAAAAAAATCAGGAAATTTTAATTACTGCGACGCTTAAAACGGCACATGCCATAAAGTTTCGAAGAGACATTGTCACTAGAAAATGTATCGTAATTGAGAATTTTACCATGTCTAAAGCAATAAAAAAATTCAGAGCAACAAAGCATCCTTATTGGATATCCCTTAAAAACTGTGTTTGAAATAAACAAAACTTTTCTAAAGGTATGAATGGAAAATATAGTCGAACAAAAAGTATTGAACTCGGGGACGAATTCTCTTTAAGTGGGAGAGAATTGTGAGACCCAACTCTCTAATGAGGCCCAATAACAGCCCAACTTCTCTAATAGAAAAACCCTAAGCGTGTGTATGATAATATGTATATATCTCCCTCTCCACACAGCTTCTTCTCACGTCTTCTTCATCACCATCACTTCCTTATCTCACATCTCAATCCCAGCCATCATCATCATCGTTGTAACGCCGGAGTTGACGTCACGTTGTGGTCGTAAGTGTTCTACGTGGTTGGTTTCGTCACCGTTCATCGCCGGATTGTTAGGTAAGGAAAACCTATCATAGTTATGAACTATACTACTGAAATTGTTTCACTTAGCAATTGAATTCATGGATCATAACTTCAACTATTGGGTTTTTGTGTGAATATGTGAAAGAAGGAAACAATTCAAGTGGTGGAATTGGTGATCCGTTTCCCGTCACGTCCGAAGGAGTTTGGCGAGTTCTTAACGGTTCTGAGTAGATCTCGTTCCCAAGTTTTCATAACAGTTTTCAGATCCAAAATCAGAGGTAAGATCGATCGGAAAATCGCATTTAAAGTTGATGATTAGTCACAGTTTTTCAGAGCCATATTTTTCCAAGTATCTGAAACAGTTGCGTCTTAGGGTTTTAAGGAGGCATTTCCGGTCACTCCTAAGCATAGATAGACCAAAAGACGGTTGTATCCGATAGAGGAAGTGTTAGAGAAGCCATGGGACCCTTCGTCGTCACTTGAAAAGGTATACCCTAGCTGCCACGTCGATTGCTTGTTGGACAAGAATCACATGTTTTACCAAAACTGCAGAAACCCTAATTTGTCTTTGTGCTGTTTTCTTCTGCTGCAAGTTTCAGATATTGTCTAGGCATCTTCAACCTTTTTCTCCCAGTTTGCGTCTCATTCCGAGTTGCTAAGGTGAGGGTGTGATCTGCGGAAATTCGATTACAAGTTTTTATTTTTATGCTTCATGATTCATTGCATAGGAATAGATTTGTTTGCTTAGTAATAATAAATTGTTATTTAGGATTGATGATATGATGATTGTTCTACTAATATATGATGATTGAATTATTGTACTTGTGATAACAAGTAATTATATGTGTTATATGAGAAATTGGAATCACCATCTTTTGAGATGATGAAAAGTGTAACAGTGGAAAAGTGGAAAATGGTTTACATTGAATTGACGGGTTCTTTGTAGCTCAATAAAAGACTGACGAGTCTAGTGGAACTAGATAGGTTCAAAGGTCAGGGAGATGATTGAACCTGGAAATGATGTGGAGATCTTGCTTAAGCAAGAATGAGTTGTGTGTTATAGTTTTGCATAGTGATTCAGACTATATGAGTGTTGTGTCTATTTTCTATGTGATTGTTGATTGTGGTTTAAAGCTAGAATCGTGTATCGTATTTCCAATGGGCGGAAAGGATCCTCTCACTGAGTAATTCTTTACTCACCCCTTTTTCCCTTTTTCCCCAGGTCACGGTGAGAATCGTGTGTAGTCGCTCAAGTCCGTCTCGCTTATGGTGTATTTTGGGAATCGCGGTTTATTTTCTCTATTTGTTATTTTATGATACGATTTATTACAGAGTTTTCAATGATTTAAGATTCTTTTTAAGAAAAGTTTATATTTTTAAGAAAAGTTTATATTTGAATTAAGAAAGTAGAATAGAGGAAAAATATAAGTAAGGTGAAAGCACGCAGTCTCAATGTTGAGGGTGACGAGTGTGACACACAACTCGTTATGTCTTATATATTTCATACATTATGTAGAGATGTGAGGTTGGCCTGTACTTTGTGGGAGAGATTTTATGAAACACTAATTGCTACTTGCGAAAACATTGGGACTAAAAAGGCTATATGTTTGCTTTGTTCGCAAAGATGAATGAATTTAAAGGTAACATATACAATATGAAAATTGTTTGCATTATGTAATACATATTATTAAACTGAAATTAAGTTTACAGGACAGAGATCTGTCTCTAGTGCTTTTGATATGTCATTGTTGCAAATCGATCCAGATCATCCTTAAGTTCGAGAGTTATGTTGTTGAGTAACTTTTATTGTCCATTCAAAACTATTTTATAATTGAAATTTTAGTCCAATTTATGTGTTTAATTTTACCCTAAATTTTGTGTAGTCTACCACAAGATGGACTGTTTTTAACACTGCAAGTCCATGTTCTTAAGCAACATCATGTTGAAAACAAGGTTGAATTGTATAACAGTCTTCGAGTATGTACCATCAGAGACCTTATCTAGTCAACTGAGATTTTTTATCTACAAATTTTGTACTTGGTATCATGCATGCAAACCATAAGATTTGATTCCTTATAATTTGTTTTTAGGTTGGGAAGTTAAAAATAATGGGCACTATTTTTCCCATTGAAAAAGACTTTTCGTGGTATTACTTCATGTGTATGAAGTGTAAGAACACTGCCTTCATAGTTCCAAAGTTTGTAATCGAGGTTGATAATAAGGGAAATAAACCATTTTATTGGTGTATGGTACATGTAAAGAAACTACAAACATAGCAATCCCAAGGTATGTTTACTTATACATAATTTTATTACAGTATGAAGAGTTTTTACAGTTTTTGTGAACATATGTAATTTTAATTTAGGTACAAGCTTATTGTCTAAGTCATGGATTCAATTGTTCAACTAAATTGATGCTCTTTGAATCCGATGCAAAGAAGATTGTCTCTTGCTCTGCTTATGATCTCTTGAACGGAGAATATGATGAGGTAACTTTTATAAGCTATCTATTGTTTACTTCATTATTATATGCAGTGTTTGTGAATTTAATATGAATGTGCTGATCATAGATAAAAGATCCTACTATTCTACCACAACCCTTGGTGAATTTGATAAGAAACATTCTAGTTTGTGGTGTTAATTGAAAAAGATAACATCAACGATGGTAATGACACATACAAAGTTGCATACGCTTGGGTTAGTCGTGAGCCTTTACAAAGTGACACTATTGGTGATTCTAATGTTCTTGACGATCTTCAGACTATTGTTTTAGTTGATCAGGTTATATTTTATTGATTTTTATATATTTTATTTATATTTCGTGTGAGTTTTTAGTTAAATCAAATGTCTTCTTCGTAAGATACCCTACTGTTAAGTAATAGTAGTGAGAGAGTCGAATCTTTGGCTACTCATTCGATAACTACGTCATCCAAGCGTAAGGACAAAGAAGATGATCCTCTTGAAAGTCAATCATCGTCATCCAAAAAGTTATGCATTCCGAGCATTGGAGATAATATTGTCAAAGGAAGTGTTGGAATCGTGGAAGAGGATTTGGTTTCAAAATAATCTAAAAGGTGTTTCTTGGAGGAGTTTAATATACTATGTTGTTCATAACATTTTATTTCATTTTGAAGAATTTTTTTCTTTAGGCTTCAATTATTTATTGTTTTGTATGACTTCTTTCTACACTTTCATATTTTGGTTTGAAATAAATTTCGCAGTTATTTTTGAATAATTTTATTTATTACTTCTTCATATACATTTAATTTAGTAATTGCAAACGTTATCATCAGTTGCCTTATTTGTTAAATTTTCAAACTATATCTTCTACAAACAATATATATAAATGACTATAATGTTTGTTCATATATGACTTCATTGTTATTGATCTTGAACACGGTGCTGGCGGAATTCAAGAGGCACTCAATTGCATTCACGCTGTTGATGCGGCATGATCATCTACCGCTCTTTTTGTTCTGGATAGTTGTCAAGCATGGGTCCATATGCCTCAAGGAACGGGTTACTCTCTTTTGAATTATCTAATGAACATACACAAAAAAATCTTGATAACCTTTTGACATCTCTCGATCTCAATAAAATAAAGCGGTAGAAAAGAGCAGTAGACATCAGTTAATACTCTTTTTTCATCATTTAATATTTTATCTAGGTCTAGTATGATAAACCTATTATTTTTATGTCTCTTAGATGTTATAGACAGAGACACATAGTTTTTTCACGTTCTTTTGGAACCCGAACATCCATGATTGGATAAGTAAAAGGTTCGGTTCGTGTCAGGTTGATTTCAAAGGAATTGAGTAAGACATTTGGGATATACAGACTATACATATGCAAAACATAAGCTGGAGAGATACATATGTAAGGTTTTCTACCATATAACAATACAACGTTTCTCCAAAGAAAAAGGTTACAATGTCGTCATCCAAAATTGCGGTCTGTATCATCCTCATTTCACTCGCTAATCTTGATGAATGTATGTCATATAGTTTACGGTTTCCCATCACTAAACATCATTAGTTACTAATATTCTCTATAGTATTTTAAAATCATTTATTTCTCTTGTTATATATAGGCAATTTTTTCAAAGAGGACAAGCCATTGACCAATCCTATCGCATGAAGAAAGATAGGAAAAGCACCATGCAAACCACAAAGAGATAAATTTGTCCGAACATATTCTCAAGAATTGGTAATGTATACCATTGAAGGCTGTCGGAAGAACTGCCGCACAACCTATTAACCCAACACCTCCTCTTTAAAGATTTAAGAAATTTGAAGAGCATTTATAAACTATTTTTTTCTTTATCAGATAAATAGTAAATATTCATGTGACTTCACTACAAATAATTGTGATTACCTTAATTTTGGTTAATAACTTTAAATGTCTATGTAATATGCAATACTAAATATTTTTTTAACTCTTTATTATTTTATATTTTATTTGTATTATTCACGTTAACCTTATTTATTTTTTAAAGTTGTCATACATAATATATGAGAAATGATTTTTTGAAAAATATTTTGCTCATAATTAACTTCTTTGGAATGAAATGAAAGTTTTATTCAAAATCCAATTAAAATATCAATTGTTTTTACATCATGTGCTTCATCTATTTAAATTTTTGAAAAGAATTAGAAGAAAATAATGTTTATGTACTTCGTGATGCAAACTATACTTGAAATAATCCTTTATACTTGCGTCTAAGAAGAAAACATACTTCCGGATTAGATATAGATAAATCAGGCTATTAGAGGATAAAAGTAATAAGGTCGGATCGGTTAGGCTGGGTTCAAAGAAACTTGTTACCTTTGAGGAGATGTTTAGTGCTATTGAGGGCTCTATTCAATAATTACAAAGTTTGTTATCATTTTTTGATATAAAATCATAAACGAAAGGAAGAGAGAAGTTCAACGATAACGACAAAAAGAAGTATTATTAATCATCTAATCAAAACTAATGAACTCAATTTTTTGACACATATATCATCATTTCAAGAACATTTTAGGTCATATTTTATTTCCAATCAGAATCCAAAAAGAATTTCCAGATTTCAGTTGTTCATAAAATTTATAGTTCCTTATTGTAACAACCCGTCCCGTGGGACTCGCACACGTGGCCACTCTCTGCCACATGGCATCCTGTTGGCTCTGCAGCGCATCGACCCTAACCTCTCTCCTTGGGCCACCAAAGCCCACATGTAGGTTATTGGTGCGCTTGGCGTTTCTCGAACCCAAGACCTCACCCTTTAACAACCTTCCCAGAGGACAAGCTGTTACCAATTGATCTGCAGATTGGGGCGGGTTGTTACACTTATGCTATGTGTTGGTCTTGATTGCAAGTCCGACCAAATATATCTCGATGTCAATAAAGTAAGACATTTGGGTTCTACAATTTGCACATTTTCTTGTACTCCAAATTTGTTTTTTTTTTTGCTTTTACGAGTGGTCTCGAAAACTAATTTGGAACTTAGAGTTCTAAATATCAGAATAGTAAGTTTGACAAATCAGCTTATGTAGCTTAGTATTATTATCTTTTGTGAATAATTGATGAGACTTATAATTATATTGATTGTTTGATTTGGTTACAAAGAGAATAACTATTCGGTGTATGATTTTAATATTGATTCATGTACTCTTGAAACATGTATTACGTTCTTCAAAGATGATATGTGTTTTGTAATATGATTGGACTATTTCTAATTCACTTAAGCATCTAAAACACTCTTATGTTATGCGATAATGTATTTGTGTAAAGTTCTTGTTATAAAATTTTACGAGAGAGCAATCTTACTTATTGCATCTGTCTTTTTCTCGAATGAAGCTTGGATTTTGAACATGTTCCTCTTCTTATAACTCAATAATAGTATTTACATAACTAAATATAACGACCGTAAATCTAAATCAATAACTAAAAGAAAAAAATTGTTAGTATAAGTTTTAAATATTGATCATTTGGAAATCCTCAAAAACAAGTAATTTACTCTCTTTTATTTTTTGTTCAAATGAGTAATTAACGCTTAAACATCAATTTTTAGAATATAAAGGAAATAAAGCTAGCCAAACTAATTTTTTTTAAAAACAGTTTTTCTAGGATTTCCCTACAAAAATAGTTGGAGACATTTACATATATGTTTACTTTACATGTAAGGTTTTGTTACCATAAAACAAGAAAACGTTTTTTCAAAGAGAAAAATTACAATGTCGTCATCCAAAATTGCTGTATTTTGTATCATCCTTATTTCACTCACTAATTTTCATGAATGTATGTCATATACTTTACATTTTTCTGATCTTAGTTACCAAAATTCTCTATAGTAGTTTAAAATTATTGATTCTCTTTTTATATATAGGCAGTTTATTCAAAGCCGACAAGGTATTGACAAATCCTATCACATGAGAAAAGACAGGAAAACCACCATGCAAACCACAAGGAAATCATTTTGTCTGCACAGACTATCACGACATGAAAATGAATACTATCCAAGACTGTTGAAAATGGTGTCCTTATTAACCCAACACCTCTTTTTCAAAGAATTAAGTAATCTGAAGGGCGTTTCTATACCAAATTTTTTTCTTGTGCTATAAATAGTAAATATTCATGTGACTTCACTAAATGTTATTGTGCCTACCTTAATTTTGCTTAATAACTTTAAATGTCTATGTAATAATAAACAATACTAAATATTTTTCATCTTTTTTTTTAGTTTTTATTGTTTTATTTGTGTAATTTACGTCAACTTTATTCATTTTTTAAAAAGGTTGTCATATACAATAAATGAGAAACGAGTTTTTATTTTTTTTTGCTCATAATTAACCTTTTTTGAATTGAATGTAAAATTATCCAAAATCCCAAAAACAAAACTGCTTATACATCCAGTGTTGCATCCATTTGAGTTTTTGCATCATTTTTGATCTACATAAGCCAAAGCCCTCCGCACTGGCGACCTCTTCCACTTAAACTTCTCCTATACGGATTAGTCTAGTTTTTCCCCGAATCGAAAGCCAGTGAAAAGGATTAGAGGAAATTTTTAATGCAAACCATACTTGAGTGGATCCATCATACTTGCGTCCATGAAGGTCACTAATGGAGGAAATATATAAGAAAAGAGGGAATTAGTGACTGCATGATGCAACTGATAAAGCAGTTGCTAAATGTTGTGACTGGATTGCGACTCTTTAGCAGTTGAATGGTGACTAAAACAATATACTCACTAATGTGTTCTTTACACAAACTCTGCTCGAGTGGATATATAGCAACAACAAGAGTAAGCGGATGATAAATGACATACAATGGCCAATTTTGTTTGCTGCAACACTATGGTGGGGATGGAAATGGCGGTGTGCGAATGTCTTTGGTGAAAACAAGAAATCTCGAGATAGAGTGAGCTTTGTTAGAAGATTGGCGAGAGATTACACCGTTGCGCAAGGTAGCCTAAGTGGGTCAACGAGGAGAGTAGAGAGGGTGGAAAGGTTGATCGCTTGGAGACCGCCAGGTGAGGGATGGCTGAACACGGATGGGGCGTCTCGCGGAAATCGGGTCTAGCAGCTGCGGGCGGGGGGG
>Ga0041059_1003632_pt1 | contig 10337 bp, 8 predicted proteins | sample AraColnosormetaG_FD_56232 | JGI IMG/M metagenome (GOLD analysis project Ga0041059, IMG submission 56232) | Arabidopsis roots microbial communities from North Carolina, USA - Col MF nosort | ecosystem: Host-associated > Plants > Roots > Unclassified | place: USA: North Carolina | collected 2013-09-02 | reverse complement strand
TTTCCTTCTTTGTTTGTGCGCTTATGTGAGAATCTTGAGACCCTCCAGAACCTTCCAAGACGTCACAACTTCCTCCCCAAGTTGACAAGATACAAGGCACATCTCACTTGCCTTATTTGGACATATTCTACAATTAATGTCCAATATTTTCATTTATGTTTTGTTTCTTTCATTAATGCCTTAGAACATTGTATTCAGCTCTATATAAGCTGATTTCTCATTCATTGTAAAGCAACCCTTGATCATTTTAAAGTAACAGAAACGTTTTCTTGTCAAAGTTGAGTCTTTGTCATTTGTTCTTTAGTTCTTTGTGAGTGAGTCATGAAGTACGTCAGGAATCTGCGGATTAAGTTTGTTGAGTGATTCAACATCCTTCATTCGTTCATTGATCGAGTGAGTCGATTACCCAACTGATTGAGCGAGTCAATCACCCAACTACCCATCAATTCCCCTTGAATCGATCCCACACGAGAGAAGCGATCGCCAGCGTGTTAGATCACCACCTTCATCATCCCACCTTCCGCGTGGCAAGTTTGGAACTCTTGCTCATCAAGTGATCAAAGGATGGATTAGCTCCAATTCTTGCATCATCATCCTTTTTTTTTTACTAATGTTTTTAAAGAGTTTTTTGCAAAACTAGTCATTTTTGAAAACTTAATTAAAAATATAGCATCAATCACGAATTGGTCAAGATTTTATGTTCTTTTATTATGTTCCAAGATGTATTTCATCTCTACTTCACTCTGATTACATTTAATCTAATTAATGAAAGTTGAGTTGAAATTTTTTTTTAAGAATATAACATCATATATATATATATATATATAAATTAAGAAAATTGCATGTGAAAGGTGAGAAAAAACAATTTTAGTGTAGAGTTGTTGGTGAGATGATTTAGTGACACTTAGTTTAGTTTTCAACTATTTGTATTTTGGGAAATTTGAGTGTATAACAAAAAAAAAACTTATATTAACTAACTAGCTATTCTAACTATAAGACTATAATATTCTATGTATAATCTATAATAATGCCATATTTGCCCCATGTTGTAGGATACATAGTTCTTTTATTTATTTTTTAATTTATTTTAAATATTTATCTTTCTTCTTCTTCTATTCTATCTTAACAAAACAAAAATTATAAGTATCCACCATCACGAAGTCATAATAATTATTTATCACTGTCACTGTCACAACCGTATCACCGCAACCACCTCGTCACCGTCACTATTAGTGCCACCACTATCACCGTTACCGTCAATATCACCACTACGGTTTACCTTGGTTGCTTGGATGCCAATGTTGTATCCCATAAAGTATAATTTTTTTGGATCGTATCGATTTAACTCCATCATTTATCATTATCACTGCCATAACCATATCATCGCAACCACCACCGTCAATGTCACCGTTAGTGCCACCACTACCATTAGCATCTACCACCAAGTCACCATGATCATTTATCACTGTTATTGCCACAATTGTATCGTCGCAACCACCACCGTCTACATCACCGTTAGTATCACCACTACCATTGTCGTCATCACCACCACCGCTACCGTCACCACTCACCACCACCACCACCGCTACTGTCAACGTCACCACTACGGTGTACCTCGGTTGCTTGGGTTGCCAATATTGTATTTTATAGGTTATAGTTTTTTTGGATCATATCGGTTTAACTCAATTCTTTGTCTACTGTTCGTTTTATACTATTTAGTTTCATTCTATATTATTGTATTTGTGTATTTTAGACAAATATTATTCATTATTTTAATAATTTGTATCAGATTTCAAAAATTTAAATCATGTTATACACACAAAAAAATCTATGTTTTACTAAAAATTGTTAAATGATTTAATCAGTTATTTTTATGAAACTAATTCAACATTCAAATCACTTGGGGAAAATATCAATTTTGCCATCTCATCATTATTTTCTCTCTTCATGTCATCATTATTATCTCTCTTCTTCCACTCTTATATATTAAAGAAACTAGGGTTCACCCCTAGGGGTAAACCCCTTTATTCACCTCCTTTTGCATTAACCAATAAAAACATACCATGTCAAGTCCTATTTAAATTACATAATAAATTAAAGCTATAATTATAAATCCAAACCGATATATAATCTCGTTTAATTACAAAATCTAAACCCTAATTCTCCTTTGTAAACCCAAACCGTCATTTAAACTCATTTAATCGTAAAAAAATTAAACCCTAATCGTATTTTCTAAACCCTAATTGTAAAATCTAAATCTGTTTATAAACCTAAACCAATATTTAATCCGTTTAATTATAGAATCTAAACCCTAATCGTATTTTCTAAACCCAAACCGACATTTAACCTCGTTTAATTATAAAATCTAAATATGTTTATAAACCTAAACAAATATTTAATCCGTTTAATTATATAATCTAAACCATAATCGACTTTCTAAACCCAAACCGATATTTAACCTCATTTAATCATAAAATCTAAACCCTAACCTTTTCTAATTAACCCAAATCGATACATAATTTTGTTTTAGTGGCAAATTATTTTATAATTAAATTAAATTCTTTTATTATTATTAGGTGTCAGATTTTAATTGGCTAAAATAAAAGAGGTGAATATAAGGGTTCATCCCTAGGGGTGAACCCAAGTATTTTTCCTTATATATGTCTTCTTTATTCTTTCATTATGTGTGTCTTCCACGCGTGTACATCCTACAGCTGCAACAAATGAGAAGGACAAAATAGACTTTTTAAATATCATTCATGTTATTTACTTAGTTTATAAAATTCTGGTGTTAGAAATTTAGTTACTTTTTTCAAAATGGTTACTTTTGCAAAAGATCCTTGTATTTTGTTTTGCTATATATCTTCTCCAAAAAAGTAGATTCCAATTCTGAAATTTATTACACAAAAATGTATGTTTTCTTCAACATACAACATGATTTGAATTTTTAAAATCGGACTTGAATTTATAAAATAGTAAATAGTGTTTGTAAGTAAAAATATTTTGTACTATTTAAGATGTAAAGGAATAATATGATGTACTATACTATTTTCATATATCATTCAAACATTGTAGTGTTTTTACTATATACTATAGTAGCGGTAGTAGAGAACACATAATACTAATTAAACGTACGACGAATAAAAAACGTTATAATATAGGGAACCCAAACGATCAAATTAAACAGATACTATTTACATAAAATCTATACTATTTGTAATCAACTAATGAAAAATTCATTTGTATAATAAACCTCAGACACTAACAACGGCGACATCTTGACTAAAGTTTTCAAATTAAAGAGGAGACGATACTTTTTTTCACATGGTTATGATGACACAAAGTCAACAGAGATTCCAATTTTACGGCGAGCTCCGTCTGAGTGATTTGAGGTTGCAGGGAGGAGAAAATCGAAAACAAGTGGTATGAGTCTAATCAAATTCAGTCGAATCAGAGTAAACAAAATCCAAAATCATGATAGATCTTCAATTGACTGATTTCGAGTTCTCAGTTTCATTTCCATGGATCTAAGAAATTAAAAATTCTCAAATTAACTTTGGTGGAAAAGTGATAATTAATAGAACATAATTTGGCAAAAAGATTTCACCGAAGTTTGCTATTATTATCCAGCAGACAGAGAATAAAAATTTGTCGGAGTTAGGAACGAAGGTTGTTACGCTAATGGTTGAGTTTGTGGCTAATGATGTTGTTAAATAATAGAGTGAGTCAGGTTTTGTTGATTCCATCTATTCTTTTGATAGTTTTGATTTTTGTTGAGTTGGTGATCTATAAGCTTTGTAGAGAAAAAGAGAAGTAGATAAACTAAAACAAAGAAAAGAGATAAAAGGAGCGTGAATTTCATAAAGGCTAAACTTGTATTTATTACAGAAAATATAAAGAATATCTCTTCTATTTTTTTGAAGTGCTAGTTTCTTAATTAATTTTTTTTTTTGGTTATAGACTCAAATGTCCCTTTTTTTAATGACCTTTAGTATTTAACTTTTGATCTTTTTCAAAGTTTTTCATGTCTTTTCCTCCCTTTAAATTTGTTTCTTCTCAATTTTCTATATATTAATTAATTTCTTATAATAATTTTTTATTTATTTATTTACACAATAGTTTAAAAAATTCAGTTATTTTGACAAAAGTAAGTTCAACATCTTATTATATAAAGCTTGATTTTCAAAGTTAGTAATTACTATGATCGTGACACGTGTTAAATCTATTAATCAGATGTTGACTTGTGGATTGAAATATTTAACTTTTCTCAATCAGAGATCTTTCCGACGGTCATATCTGTCAAAAAACCATCGAAAAGACCTCTTTCTGACTATTTATGGAGAGATGACACTTGTCAGCTCTAAAGCGTTGGAAAACTAAATCCGCCAAGAATTCGACGGTGATTTTCGACGGCTTCCTGACTGGTAAATTACTGACAACATTCTGAGCATTGTATTCTATTGGGATGTTATCATCGAAATGTTGTCGGTAAAGAACAAACGGTTGTCTAAGAATTTTTCGACAGACTTTCAGATGAGAAACCGACGATTTAGCGTGACACGAATGTCTAGTATTCCCAAAGACTTTCCCGACAGTTGTATTATCGACGAGATCTCTGACGGATTGCCAATGAAGATTAATGGTTAAAAGTCTTGTTATTCCTAACCGATTCCCAACAGACATTGAATATTTTCATTATAATTTTTATGTTATTTTATTTTGTATTTAATTTATTTAGTTATTAATTATAAATGCTGATAAATAATTTAGAATTCATAAACTTGAAAATCCAGAATACAGTAAACAAATATTCATAAACTTGAAAATCAAAAATACAATAATACAAAATATTTATAAACTTAAATATAAATTATTTAAATTTTGTTTATACTGTATTAAAATCAAACGAAAAAATCTTAGCACAAATCCATAATAGTAACAATAAATCCAAAATTTAATTTATTTTAATCAAATTGGATTTTAACCCAATTCTTAAAAACTGATAAAACTCAAAAACATCACAAATTCTAGTTTTTATGTTTCAATTCGTATCTAACCATCTAACCTAAGAACTACACCTTCGGAATCCTAAAATCTAATATAAAAATGAAATAGATAGCTCAAAATGATCAAATTCTCAAGGGCTCTTCAAGGGGGCAAGAGTATTCTCAAATGCTCTTCTTTAAAATGAAATATCTTTCTGAATTTTTTGATCGAAAAAGAGAAAAGATTCTTAAGCCTTAAGAACATCAAATATTTACGATCCAACCAAGGTAAACAGATCACAAAATATCCGAGTCCATTCTAATTGGGGTGATTCGTAATAAAACCTAAGTAAAACACTTTTTATTTATTATTCTCTAGGGTTCAACAGACCTGACGGTTCTTTTAGATAAAAATATTTCGTCAACACCATTTGAAAGCAACAATCTAGGGTTTATCTATTTGTTTCTCTTCTATTTTCTCAAAGTTGATCTTGGTATACCTAACGAAACCTAAGTTATCGTTTTTTTTTTAATGAAATCGCTTGATTTTCGTTTTGGGATTTATGATTGAAATCGACTGAAATGGAGTAACCCGATAGAATGGAAGTGCTAATCAAAATGGTTTGGTTTGTAGGTTTGGGAGTAATGCCTTGAATAAATAACGTTGGTGTATCAGCGGTGGCGGAAGTGTTTTATGAAACAACAAATTCAATCTCTAACAGCGATTCAACGGTATGAATTTTAAACTATGCACAACTAGCAAATTGTGAAACTAAAAAAAATCTTAAACTATAAAGTATATCTATGTATGAACTATATATATCTATGCTGATTTCTAGCTTAAAAATATATGAAACTAAAAGGTATATCTATGTATAAACTAGGTATATTTATGATGAAATCTAACTTAGAAATTTTTGAAACTATAAGTATATCTTTGTATAAACTAAGTATATCTGTGTTGGAATCTTACTTAGAAAATTTTGAAACTAAAAGGTTTATCTATGTATAAATTAAGTATATATATGTTGCTTTCTTAATTATCAATTTGTTGATTGCATGATTCTGATGAGGAAACTGAAGCTCTCTAACTTCTTAGAATATACTTCAGTCCGAGTGAGTATACAAAGCCATTAGAGATTACATCAAAGTTCTATATTTATAAGGTAGTGGGATTATTGGAGACTCATCTTAGAGGCTTTAAGTTGAAGTGGTTTTTGGATCACCCACAGTTCAGACACTTCTTCTAGATTCACAAGTACCCAAATCATAAGGTGATGGGTATGTAGCAATTATATCTTCACACAGCATGTTGAGAGCAGAAGAGGGAAGTTTGGTTTATCGTCTATGGCATTCTGATTCGGTATTTTCTCCAAGAATTTGCAATCATGTCAGGATTATACTGTCATAAATATCTAAAATCCATTGAAACCCTAAGCAGTAGAGAGTTTGTTGGCAAGCATTTTTCACTCAAAGCAACAATACAATATCTAGATGGGGAGGCAAAGTTACTATCAATGAAAAAACCTTTTGATGCTTGTTTGAGAATAGTTGTGCTCTACATTTTATATAGCGTTATTGTTGGAAAAGATAAGACAGGAGAAAATGCACCAAGTGTGGAGAAGTTTTTCTTTAGAGTCGTGGCCAATCTAGAGTTGTGCAAATCATTCTCGTGAAGGAGATATGCATTTGGTGAAAATTTGAGAAACATGTTCTATTTGATGGACACATGTAGAGGAAAAGTTGGTCCACAAAAGGTGTTTCCTAGTTTGTTAGAGCAGCCCCATTAGAGCACCTTAATTAAGGATTATTTAGAATTTTTTATTACTAAATTTTGAAAAAATGGAAGTTTAGAATTTTGTTGAATCCTGATATTTTTATTGTCCAATGGTGGAGTTCTTAAGCGGGTTTTTTAAAAACAAAAATTCAAAATATAATATTATAATATTTTTTTTCACAAAACATAATAATTATTAGAAATATTAAAATTATAAACATACATAACATAAAAACAAAACAAACATATAGAAATGAAAAACTTGAATGACGATAAGAGTTAAGCTTGATTCAGACCAAATTTTTGCCATATATGTTCAACCAAATCAGCTTTCAAGTATTCATGCTTAGTCCGATCACGAAGTCGGGTTCGAGTGACCATCATATTACCAAGATTTGAAAGCATATCTATAGAATAGGTGAAATCCACTTGTGAAGAACTAGCTGATTCCGGATGTGCGAAATCGGATACATCATACTGAGTGTACCCATCTCGTTCGTCTTCTACTATCATATTGTGAAGGATTATACATTCTCGCATAATATTTCCGATTTTTACCTTATCCCAAATAAGAGTAGGATGTTTTACAATAGCAAATCGAGCTTGCAAAACTCCAAAGGCACGTTCAACATTCTTACGGCAAGCTTCTTGATTTATAGAAAATAAAGAATCTTTTCATCTTGTGGAAGTGAAATAGATTGGATAAATGTAGTCCATTTAGGATAAATTCCATCAGTGAGATAGTAAGCCAAATTATACTCATTCCCGTTGACTACATATCTCACTTTCGGAGCACGACCTTGTAATATATCATCAAAAATAGGTGAGCGATCGAGAATATTGATATCGTTTAATGTACCTTGAGGTCCAAAAAATGCGTGTCATATCCAAGGATCTTGGGAAGCAACAACTTCTAAAACTAATGTTGGTTTTCAAGATCCACGTGTATATTGCCCTTTCTAAACTGTGGGACAATTCTTTAACTCCCAGTGCATACAATCAATATTTCCTATCATCCCGGGAAATCCACGTATCTCTGCAATATGGAGTAGTCGTATATGATCTTCTCGTGTGGGTCTTCTTAGGTACTCATCCCCGAAAAATATATGATTCGTTCAACAAAATTTTTCAAACATAACATCGAAGTACTTTGACCAATCCGGAGGTATTCGTCTACCGCATCAGCCGCTAAACCATACGCCATCATACGAATTGCTGCTGTAGCCTTTTGTAGTGCCGAGAAACCGAGTCTCTGGTAGCATCTCTTCTTTGTTCAAAGTATGAAATTTCATTGGAGAGTCGATCAATAATACGAATGAACAATGGCTTGTTCATTCTAAAACATCGTCGAAATATATGCGGAGGAAATGTCGCATCTTCTCTGAAATAATCATTCCATAATTGGATGTGTCCTTGCTCACGGTCTCTTTCAATATAAGCTTGTTTATTGTTGGCTCGGCTTGGTGACGATCTCTATAATTCTCTAAGGCTTGATCGATATAATGCGAAGAACCTGTCATTTTGGAATAAGTAGAATTTGTTGGAGTTAAAGAAAAGTGTATTTGGGGTTTTGGAGTTGAAGAGCAGTAAAGAGTGAAGACGATCAGATAAAGAAGAAGAGCGATACATGGTTGTATATATAGAGAATATTTTCTAAAAGTTGAGACAATAGTATTGTGTGGTCTCAAACACAAAAGAACAAAACACAAAACTAGTGGTGTGGGTACAAAAAAAACAAAACACAAAACTAGTGGTGTGTGTACAAAAGAACAAAACACAAAACGAGTTAATTGATGTCGATAAGAAGCTTTGTCCACCACCTAGTCAATTGATGTCGGTAAGAAGCCTTGTCCACCACCTGCAAACACAAACAATATAAGCCAACATTCATTAATACTAGTTAAATTGAAAATGAAATTCAACATTACAAACACATAAACCGAAACAAAACAAACACAAATACTTAAAACAAACACAAGAGCATGAAATTGAATACATTACAAACCACATGGACTTTGCTGCAAACTCATGTAACCGCAAACACAAACAATATAAGCCAACATTCATTAATACTAACTAAACTGAAACTGAAATTCAACATTACAAACACATAAACTGAAACAAAACAAACACAACTACTTAAAACAAACAAAGAGCATGAAACGGAACACATTACAAACCACATTACATAAACTGAACACATTAATAACTTAATTCAATAGATCAGAGATTAGCTTGTTCTTAAGAGTTATCTCTATGTCAGTTAGAGGCTCAGTTTTGGCAAAGATTTGTTCAAGCAATTTAGTCAGACCAATATTCTCTTCTCTTCTCTTCTTTGTTAATTAGCTTCTCTCTCGCCGCCAAATCTTTCTCCTTAATATCCCAAATAAGTTGTAACTCTTTCAGATTGTCACCAGACGCACTACTCGGCTTGGCTTGGAATTTGGTATTAGCTGCCTTAACTCCAGGGGAACGAATTTTGCTTTGGCTTTGGTTCTCTTCAATGCCAGCTGGAACACAGACACTTTCTTCTCTTTGTTGTTCTTTGCACTTTCTTCTCTTTGCTGTTCCTGTTGTAGGAAACTCACTTAACCAGTTCTGCTCATAGCGAACCGCACTCCAAGCATGTTCAAGGGTGAAATTGGCGCCATAGTCCTCGTAGAAAATCTGATGAGCCAAGTTCACCAAATCATCATCATTTTGGCCACTTGTTTGGTGTTTGGTTGCAGGCATAAAGCTTCCCACATACTTGTTCACACCCTCATTTATTTTTGCAAATTTCTGTTTACAGCATAATGTGCTTCTTTTTCAAAAACCTTTGAGCTTCTGACTTGTAGCAAAATAATCAGTTATGCGTTGCCAGAAGGTTCTAGACTTTTGCCCGTTGGAAACAACATGATCCTTGGACGTGTTCAGCCAGCTAGTTATCAGGACCAAATCTTCTATTAGAGACCATTTGCGTCTTGATTTCCTCTCTGCAATTGGCGCTTCATCTTTCTCTTGATCATCAAACCAATGTACTAAACACATGGACATCAGATGATCCAAGTTCTATGTTAGGTGGAAAACGTTCAAACTGAATTGGTGGAATGGTTTGATTCTCTTGAAAGATGATTAGGGAAAGATTTAAAGGAATCCATAACCTTGTTTGGTTTGGTTGTTAAAAAGATAAGAGAAAGATTTTTCAGCTTGAAGTTATGTGATTTAAACTGTGTTTTTCAGCTTGAAGTTATGTTGTTAAATAGATGCGGTTTTAGAAGCTTCAAGTTAGGGTAGGGTGTTAAGTTAAAGCTCTTTGATATTGATCACAGAGAGCAATAAATCACATAGAGCTTTTACTTACACTTAACCTACCAAGCATTCAATAAAATAGACCATAACTATGATAATACTTTTACCCAATGTAAACCACTCCAAAATACACTAGTTAACATGCATTTATCACAGTTAAAAAACAGTTAGCTTTTATTGCTTAGACCAATTCAGAGAAATTTTGAGCGCAATAACTAAGAGAGAGCTTTTAAAAGCTTCAAGTTAGTATTAGGTGTTAGAATTTTTTTTTTTTTTTTTTTTTT
>Ga0041059_1003631_pt1 | contig 10346 bp, 5 predicted proteins | sample AraColnosormetaG_FD_56232 | JGI IMG/M metagenome (GOLD analysis project Ga0041059, IMG submission 56232) | Arabidopsis roots microbial communities from North Carolina, USA - Col MF nosort | ecosystem: Host-associated > Plants > Roots > Unclassified | place: USA: North Carolina | collected 2013-09-02 | reverse complement strand
AAAAAAAAAAAAAAAAAAAAAAAAAACACTCAAAAACCGAAACCAAGTATAATTCAAATATATTTTTGATAAACTGAAACAAAAAAAACTCAAAAACCAGAAGATATGTTTTAAACCGAAACTGGATTAGAATCTCTATCCAAATATATCATATATGCCTCCATGGCCTCTCAGCGAGGCTCACACAATCACCATGTCTAAAACAATCGACGAGGTGATCAATTGTTAACCCTGCAGCCTGCATGAACGAATGTACGATCACTGGACCGACAAATCGAAACCCTCGTTTGATCATATCTTTGCTAATTATCTCAGCCTTAGGAGATCTCAATGGTACATTTCTTGAATACTTGAATTTGTTAATGATAGGTTTGTAATCCATAAACCCCCAAACGAAGCTGCTGAATGATCCAAATTCATTGACCACCTGTAAAATATAGTTTTTTTTCATAGGATCCATTTATTGATAATAGAAAATAAATGTATAATGGAACAATACACAATAAACTATAGGCTATTTCTAAAAATCGGAAAAAGGCTTGAAACTTGCCTTGGTTATGCATTTGGCATTGTCGACTATACACCTGACTCTACTCTCTTGTAACATTATTGCTTTATTTGATGCAATCTCTGCGATCTCTTTCTCTCCCATTTTGGCCACCCGATTTGGGTCAAACTCACAAAATGCCTCTCTAGTTTAACAAATTATCAAACACCCCACAAATGATTATTTACATGTATAATGTAGCATATTATGAATATGGTGAAAGATTTTACCTAAAGTGTTCTTTGCGTTTTAGAATCTCGGTCCAGTTATAGTCCATTAACATCCCCGACATGGCAAGGAACTCAAAAAGCAGGCTGTTTTATGTTATCAATCACCACGCGATTAATTTTTTTTTCACAACATTAAGTTAAATATAAGCATATAGACATTTATACCCAAAAAGGCGTATATAACATTTACACCCAAAAATAAAAATTTATAATATAACAAGATAATTAGCATTTAATCTCATAAAATTGTTGAAGCTATAAACATACTTATCATCATAGACAGGGACTCCCCATTGCTGGTCATGAAACATTACGTAGACTTCGTCTACAAAAAATTAATACAAAAGTATTATTTTATGATCTATACTTAACTTATAATGATCATAATAGATAGTATATATGAAATGCATATGTTAAAAATTCTTCATAACGGACTTTAATTTGGTGTAGTCACGTTATTGATCATCTAATTAATAAACCTGTATAAATTTCATTTAGCTATATATAATATTAGAGTAGGACATCTTGATCTTACCACTTTTCTTGGTGATCCAGTTGCACCTCTTTGGTTCATCACTACTATTGAAATCCTGACATAGTTGTTGTGGGATACTTTTTGGAACAAATATTTCTCTTCTGTGGGGAGATGAGATTAAACCGAGTGCCAGAGAGATCTTTTGTTCCAACGTCGAATTTGAATCCGTGGAAACAGAATCGGTCGAGTTCTGAGAGAGTGATAGAGATATAGAAGAGAGTGAAAATGAAGAAGAAGTGCTTCGTTGAAGCGTGATTGGGTAAATCCTCTTTAAGTGTTTGGCAAAGAAATTTGAGTTTTGTTTAATCTCCTTCTCTCTTACACTCTTGCTTTTCTCTACAATCTCTTTTCTTTTAGGACTTGCCTTATACATCTTTGATTTTGGAGTAAGTCAAAACAAAGAATAGCCACACACAAGTACTTATAGGAGAGCAATGCAGCATACAATGGAGTTTTTAAGTTAATGCCTAATTACACCTAAGTTGGTGAAATGTGGATTTTCAAGTCTGTGAAATTTTACCATATTTGAATATTTTCTTCATTGGTATGTATAGACGAAAGAAACGGCAAAATTTCATATAGATTTTATTTTAAATATATAGCTGAAAAAGACATACTACAATTTTTGCATTTACTTAAGTTGGTTTTAGATCTAATGCATGCATCAAGAAAGGTGACAAATAACCAAATTGGTGAAGTGATCCATCTTAGTACCTTTTCTAAATCTAATTTACTTTAAAAACTTTATCTGTTGGAGTTCTTCTTTGTGTACTTGATTTGAAATACTAATCGGTATATGTATAATTAAATTTGAGTATTATTGCATCATTGAACATTCATATTCCAATAAGTTTTCTGAATTTTGTCACGTTAAAGTAAGTGGAAAAAACAAATTGATATCTGCCATTAGATTAAAAAAACCACACTAGTCTAGTTCGCACTCAACACATCTTTCTTCAGTGGAAAATATGATTATTGATATGGTTACGGTGAATTAAATAATTATAAACCAGATTATTCTTAGCTTCTACTCTTTGCTGCTGCATGCTCTCATGTTTAAGAGAAATGAACGTTTTGCCTATTTTCGACAAAGAACTCTCATCCTTTTTTTTATGTATAATATATACTTTTTCTTACTACGTATTTGTTACTTTGTTAAAATGCATGTAAACTTTTTATAACATCATCATATATCAATTAAATAGTTTTAGTCTATTTACACTAATTCAATTAAAATAAAATTTGTTTTATTTTTAAATTATTTATTTTAATTTATTTCATTTATTTTGTTTCACCAATACTCTTTTTTTTTTAAAATTATCTTCATTTTTTCTCATTATTTCACCAATACTCTTCACAAAGAGAACCATGAATAGATGTAAATTATTTTAACATCATCATATTGACATACTACCTAATTTGACTCTCACTTTCTAATTTTTGTAAACCGTCATAAAAGTTGAATCGGAATATAAAATTGATTCGGTTAGTGATTAACCGAAATTAGGGTTTAAATCATAAACCCAATTATCTTAAAACCCTTTTTTATCTCCTCCGGCTGTTCTTCAAACTTGCCGGGAAAAGAAAACCTTAATTCTCTCCGGCGAACCTCAAATTCGCTTAATTTTCTCTGAAAAACGACAAGGGCATCTCCAGAATCCCCCAATTGAAAAACCCTAATCCCAAAATTCCATGATCTGTAGATGGATTGCATTCAATTCAAGCAAAGTGTCTCGTTCTCTCTCTCCTTTCTCTTCTCTCTTATTCACTAAATCCTCCTTCTCCGTCGCGAAAATGGACGATGAGTCATTACCCACAACCAATTCCACTTCCGATCACAGAGGCTTCTATAAAGAGATTCTCTTTGGGATGAAGAAGATTGGGTTCCGCGAGTTTCTTCACGGGTATCACTTTCGAGGTTTGGTTTCGGAATTGAGGCATGTTCATGTCGAAGAAATCATGGATGAATTGATGTCTGAAAGCTCAGATCTTTCTGTTTGGTTTTTCAAAGAGCTGAGAGATATCTATGCGTTTCGTCATTCGAGTTTTTCCACATTGTTGGTTTCACATGTTTTAGCTGGTCAAAGACGTTTCAAAGAGCTTCAAGTGATTCTGGAACAATTGCTTCAAGAAGAAGGCACGTCTTCTCTTTTCTTTTGTCTGCAATTTTATTGAAAGCTTACAGTTTTAGAGTTTGTTAGGTTTGGTTAAGATATTTGTTGGGGTGGAATATGATTTGTTGTATCAATTTTCAATGTTTAGGCTCTGGTTCAGCTTCTAGGCTTTGTGAACTTCTCTCTAATAGCTTCAGAAAGTGGGAGTCTACGGGATTAGTTTGGGATATGTTGTTGTTTCTTTCATCAAGATTGAGAATGGTTGATGATTCTCTTTATATCTTGAAAAAGATGAAGGATCAGAACTTGAATGTGTCGACACAGTCGTACAACTCCGTTTTGTATCATTTTAGAGAGACGGATAAGATGTGGGATGTGTACAAGGAAATCAAGGATAAGAACGAGCACACGTACTCAACAGTTGTAGATGGTTTGTGTAGGCAACAAAAGCTAGAGGATGCAGTTTTGTTCCTTCGAACTTCAGAGTGGAAGGATATTGGTCCCTCTGTAGTTTCTTTCAATAGTATAATGTCAGGTTACTGTAAATTGGGTTTTGTAGATATGGCGAAGTCGTTTTTCTGTACAGTTTTGAAATGTGGGTTGGTTCCTAGTGTATATAGTCACAATATACTCATCAATGGACTCTGTCTAGTTGGTTCTATCGCAGAAGCTTTAGAGTTGGCTAGTGACATGAATAAGCATGGAGTGGAACCTGATTCTGTGACATACAATATTCTTGCGAAAGGGTTTCATCTTCTCGGTATGATCAGTGGGGCTTGGGAGGTAATTCGAGATATGTTGGATAAAGGATTGAGTCCTGATGTTATTACATACACAATTTTACTATGTGGACAATGTCAGTTAGGAAATATTGACATGGGTTTAGTATTGCTGAAGGATATGTTGTCGAGGGGATTTGAGTTAAACAGTATCATCCCATGCAGTGTAATGCTCAGTGGTTTATGTAAAACAGGAAGAATAGATGAAGCTTTGTCGTTATTCAATCAAATGAAAGCCGATGGTCTGAGCCCTGATCTTGTAGCATATTCTATTGTGATTCATGGCCTCTGCAAGTTAGGAAAATTTGATATGGCTCTTTGGCTTTACGACGAGATGTGTGACAAAAGAATTCTTCCGAATTCGAGGACTCATGGTGCTCTTTTGCTCGGTTTATGTCAGAAAGGGATGTTACTTGAGGCAAGATCGCTTTTGGATTCTCTGATTTCAAGTGGAGAGACACTGGATATTGTTCTGTACAATATCGTAATTGACGGGTATGCAAAGTCTGGTTGCATTGAGGAGGCGTTAGAGTTATTCAAAGTAGTCATTGAGACTGGGATAACTCCTAGCGTTGCAACTTTTAATTCTTTGATATACGGGTATTGCAAAACCCAGAATATAGCTGAGGCTAGAAAAATCTTAGATGTCATCAAGTTATATGGATTGGCTCCAAGTGTTGTGAGTTATACAACTCTGATGGATGCATATGCAAATTGTGGAAATACCAAAAGCATAGATGAATTGCGCAGGGAAATGAAAGCAGAAGGAATCCCACCAACCAATGTCACGTACTCAGTGATTTTTAAAGGACTTTGCAGAGGCTGGAAACATGAAAATTGCAACCATGTACTCAGGGAAAGGATATTCGAAAAATGCAAGCAGGGACTCAGGGACATGGAATCTGAAGGTATACCTCCAGATCAGATCACATATAATACAATTATTCAGTATCTATGCAGAGTTAAACATTTATCTGGAGCATTTGTGTTTCTCGAAATAATGAAATCTCGAAATCTTGATGCTTCATCTGCTACTTATAATATTCTAATCGACAGCCTTTGTGTCTACGGTTACATAAGGAAAGCTGACAGTTTTATCTATTCGCTCCAGGAGCAGAATGTTAGTTTGTCCAAATTTGCTTATACCACACTGATCAAGGCACATTGTGTAAAGGGTGACCCTGAAATGGCAGTGAAGCTATTTCATCAACTGCTGCACAGAGGATTCAATGTTTCCATTAGGGACTATAGCGCGGTGATCAACCGTTTGTGTAGGAGACATTTGGTAAACGAGAGCAAATTCTTCTTCTGTCTAATGTTATCCCAGGGTATTTCGCCTGACTTAGACATTTGTGAAGTGATGATCAAGTCAGATGAATTGCTTTCCTGGACAATCAAATGGGGTTTGTTGCCTGATTAGTAATGAGAGAAGTTTTGTCTATTGTCCCATCTTATCTGCTAACTGCAGAAGGCACACACTTTCAGTAGAGAAACTGTCTCATGAGGTAACTGTTATTAGTATACTTTTACTGCATAAAGAAACTAAATAAGTTACGTAATGGATTTATCTGATGCTTTATTGTCTTTCTCAGTGATTCAGTTAACAGATTAATCTTAGCTACTGGATGGTATCATCGGGCAACAGTTGTATCACATTGACGACTTTGACGAATTGCGGTAAGTGATGTTTCTTTACCATTTTCATACTAACCTTTGAACTCGATAATGTGAACGTATGAGGCCTTTTGGTTAGATTGGAAATATGGAACAAGGGACTTTTACTTCTGTCAAGTTTTTAGTTTCCTCAACCCAAACCCTCTCAAGTGTCTAGGTCGTTTTGCTGCTTGAGTCTAAGACTGAATTTACTTTCTTCAGGTTCTTCTGAAGATGAAGTCACAGCTTGGTCAAAAACGGACGGGGGAATCAAAAGGGTCCGGCCAGTGACAACAACTCCAGTTATAACCTGCTTGGTCGTAAATAAGAGTATTTGACGGAAGTGGACAAAATGGTAAGTTCAGCTTTGCGTGAGGGATCCTAGGATTCTGGGCTCATTCAACTACAAACCAAGACGGGTGAAATACATAATCCATTTTTGTAACCAAAAAGCTTTTCCATTTTTCGACCAGATATCGCCAGATTTTTTACTGTAACTTCTTGATAGTTTGTTGTTCTTACTCATTCCAGAGCATATCTTGTCTGTCTGAAACATTCTTTTGTACCTATTCCCAACACTAATGTAAGATCAGCACATAATTAACTTAAGAGAAGGATAACATTGAGACAACACAGCTTGGTAATTATACATACCACTTTTTATAACTGAGACAACACAATTTGGTTATACATACCACTTTTTCATATATATAATTTGAACGATCGATTTTACAAACACAAAGCTCACAATACTCCATATACTATATGTATTTTGATATATATCTTATATTGATATGATAATAATGAGGAGCATTTTGTTGAGTCTCTATATAAATATGATAGATGTGATCAGTTGTTTTTGGGAGGATGGTGCCTTGGTTTCCAGTAATCAGCAGTGTAGGCAACGAGATCATCCTCTTCCTCAACATTTGTCTCTTTCTTTGTTGTCTTCTTCATCATCATCTTTGTCGTTTCCTTGCTAAACTCTTGTCCACTTCTTCCTCGTACTTGCGCCTTCTTCATTGCATCATCACCATCAAGATGCTTCATAACCTGCTTTACATGGTTATCATCAACCTCTTTAGATTATATACATGCATGTCGAAATTTCAAACTGAATGCAACCGCTATGTGAAATTCGCAGTTGTGAATGATGTGGAAATTGATTACATAAGTAATCACTACTCAAGAAAAAATAAGAGTATTTATTCACTACCTTTGCATTTGAACCGACGTCAACACTTAGCACTTCATCCTTATCACCTGATGAAAAAATAGGACAAAAATTTATTAACTGCATTTTATTATAAACCATGCATGCAACTTTATATATTTCATGCAAATCGAAAAAGAAGAAGAAATAGCTTTTAATAAGATTGATTCCCATGAAAGTTTTTAACGTATATTTATAAACTGTGAGTCAATTATTACGAATGTTGATGACATTTGAAAGTTTTATGATTTAATAATAGGGAAAAGGGAAATAAAGGAAAGAGATAAACCATGAAGAGAATATCCAAAAGAGAGGCAAAACAAAAGAAGGATCAACAAACACAGAAAGCTTGAAGTGATATTGGTCATGTCTTATTTTCTTCTCTTAGCTACGAAAAATGTTCTCAAAATGAGTTGTGAGATCAAATTACGCAAGAATGATGAAGATTAGAAGAAGGTTAACTAGTGTTTATATAGGAGATCTAAGAAAGAAAAACCCCCAAGAGAATTTCAAATCTAATCTATTTTTATCTTACCATAAGCCATGTGTCTTTATTGGGAACCTGTCATGCATAGACATTGGGACATGCGTTAAAATCCCCGAACAATGTAAGAAACTGTGAATTACAACATGAGATCCAAGTTCACACCCATAAAGAAACTGAGCCAATCCAACTAGTTACTAAAAATAACTGAATTAAGTAAATGAAATATTTCATAGTCTTGAAATGTAATTATATTTGATGTTTCGCAATAAGCTTATAATACTATCTTATTAAAAAAAATTTGGTCGAACTTAGAACATCAACTTATAAGGCACCTTTCATAACATTTTTAAAGAAAAACAACTTGTTGACCAAATAGAATAAATAATAAGGTGCTTGCTAAGTCAATAGTACGATGTAACATTCAAGAACATCCTTTTTTTTCTTTTAAATTCTCGGAAAGTGGAAAGTAATTAAGAAAAAGGCGAATGTAGTGATTTCAAACTATTATTCTCATAACTACACAAAGTAGGATACTGAAAAAAGCAAGAACGTTTGGAATAGCCTAGAAATTAAACATCGAATAAGGAGAAGAAACATAACGTACAATGCAATTTACAGATGTGCGTGTTTTGTGTTTGTCTCTTACTCTATTACCACTTTTCTCATACTCGAGAACAATAAAAGTAAAACTAGTTCCATCATTAAAAATTTCTTTATAAGTCAAGTGAAAACATGAGTAGATTTAAACAATATTTATTTATGACTTTCAAGTTGCCCTCTTAGATCTTTTAAACCGTATAAGATTCACAAATTTTAGTTGACAAAAGAAATCAACAAATTTTACTCGAATCTATAACGAACAAAAAAAATGGCAGACGAAGGAAGTCGGTCAAATATGAGTTATGTATTAGTTAGTTAATGGATGATGAGTCAGTGGGTGTGGAATATAACCTATGGACGTGGCGGAGGTAGATATTACTTTTCCATGGGTCAATTTTTCTCTAATAACTAAGATGTCAATAAGCATATTTTTTTTATTCTTTTTCTGATTTTTGCAAGGGTCAATGGACCCCCTTGAATCTTCTACCTCAGCCACTCTATGGTCTATAACTCTATATAGCTAACAGCTTCCATAATTGGAATTTGTGTATCTTTGTTAGTATCAAAATTGTGTATGCTATTTCTCCCACATTGCACCAAATTTTAAGTACCTAATTGCTTTACCCGATCAGAGTTCATACTTCATAACATAAAATAATAAAATATTGTATTAGTACCATTACTGTATCATCTGGAGTTATACGATGAAATTATTATTTGTGAAACTGCTAAAAAAGACTGACAATCCTTGCACATTTACATTACCTAACATATATTTTTCTTTTATACTACAACAAATTTGAAGTCTGAAATCATCAACCATTTTATGTAAGACATTTATCTGCGTATTAACAAATTAGTCGTGCAAGTGATTTTCATTAAACCTGATGAATTTCATAAATATTTTCTTATTTGCATGAACTATATATCATGTAAATCTTATGAATTTTAAACCTGATGAATTTTCATGAATTCGCTTAAATTTATATGGCTTATAATGGGCTTTACGAATGCATAGAGGCCCAATTATAGGGACTTATGAGGTCGTTGCAAAGCAAAATTTGAATTTATATGTGGTTAACCCCAAAAGGGTATTGCTCGTGTAATTCCAAAAGAAAAATAAACTTTTTCAAAAATTGATGTGAAATTTTTCTTAAGTAATGATGAGAGTAAACTTTCTGTCCCTCCAAACGAATAGATTACAGATTAATTTACAGCTATTAATTATCCACTACACAACATTTTTTCCTTTATTAGATTCAATTAAATATTCTTTCATTAATTAATCATTTGTTTATTTCTATAATGCAAGTAGCATCTGGAAGACTAGAACCATGATCAGTATGTGGGCGTGTGTATCCTCAATCATCTATGTCTTTTATACTAATATAAGTAACACACTTATTTGATATTTTTTACGATTCTTGACACAATGTTTGGGTTATTCGACTTTGAAACGTGATTATGTAGGTTATATACATATTGTTATATCGCTTCAAATTAATAATAAAAATTTGAGACATTGATGTTAAGGAATGAAGGAGAAACAATTTCCACAGTTAAGGAAATTAATATATTATGTTAAGCCTTAATCTTAGCCATACATATATATTTAGATGGATACTATATATATAAAGAAAGAAAGAGCATTTAAAAGGGAAATCTTAGCATCCATTTCTAACCATATTATGAAGAAATAATAAACAATATCAACAGCTTATAGCATCCATCAGTATTGCATAAGTCATTCTTGTCTTCTCAACAAAAAAATAAAAGAAAAGAAAAGTTTCTTGAGTGAAATGGGAATTGCGACGTCGACTATGGCGGCGAAGTTAGCATTCTTCCCACCAAATCCGCCGTCGTACACGGTGGTGACTGAAGAATCTACGGGGAAGATGATGATTTCTACGAACCTGCCGCATTACCTAAGAGATGAGAACATCGAAGTGGTGAAGATAAGGACAAAAAGAGGGAATGAGATTGTGGCCATGTATGTGAAGAATCCAACCGCTAAACTCACTGTTTTGTTTTCTCATGGCAACGCTTCCGATCTTGCTCAGATTTTCTACATCTTAGCGGAACTAATTCAACTCAATGTCAATCTCATGGGGTTAGTTTGTATATACGTACGCATGAACTGTATTAAATTGATCACTTGTCTTTTTTTTTTTTTTTGGATACTAACGGT
>Ga0041059_1003630_pt1 | contig 10349 bp, 5 predicted proteins | sample AraColnosormetaG_FD_56232 | JGI IMG/M metagenome (GOLD analysis project Ga0041059, IMG submission 56232) | Arabidopsis roots microbial communities from North Carolina, USA - Col MF nosort | ecosystem: Host-associated > Plants > Roots > Unclassified | place: USA: North Carolina | collected 2013-09-02 | reverse complement strand
AGATTGCCTTGTGTTTTTTTTTTTTGGTAGGCAGATTGCCTCGTGTTAATTTCTCTTTTGTGAGTGGCTCATTCATGATTTGATCATGAACATAGTATTTTAAATTTCTGAAACTCATACACATTTGTTTATACCATGCTTAATTTGGCTGACTTTTGATCTATGTAGTTAATCAAGGCAATTCTTTAAATATGAAAGTTTAGAGAGACTACCACCAGAGAGATTACCATTGGACTTTTCAAAATTAACAAAAACAAAACATAAGATCTTTTCTAACAATTTGACAAAAAATTTATTAAACAATTGGAGAGAGCCCATGAGGAGACTCTCACCATTGGAGATTTCCAATGGTCTAAAGTGAACCCTCTAAACATCTAGAAGCTCTTATCTCTTTCTTCTTTTTTCCCTTACTTCTAACCCTCTAAACCCCTAAAAGTTTTCGCAACACTACAGTGAATTTAGACCAAAATTCACAACATCCAAATATACACATCCGCACTCTTGAAAGACATATAAATATACAATTAAAATATTTATATAAAAAAAGGATTTTTTATTTGGAGTTAAACAGTAGAAACAGTACTCGAGTTGCCAATTGCATCTTCTCAAACCACACTTGTTATATAGTGGCATATTTAACCCATTTTCAGTTATGTTTTGATTTTTATACTATCTATTATATATTTGAGAATGAAAGTACTATTAAATAATGTTGGAATACCGTTATACAGCTAAGCAAATGTAAAGACAAGCATTAATAGTAGTCTATCACGATTCTAAATATAGTACTATTTAGTTGTCAAAAATATATATTATTATTTAAAATAAATTAATTCAATATGAGATAATTAGTAGGGTTTAAAAGGATCATGACTTTTTCTTTTAATTCATATGTTACATGTAATTCTAATATTCTCTTATTTTCTATTTATATGCATGATATTATGTTTTGTAGCAGTTTATAATATCTTGTAGTATTTTTTTAAAAATATTATTTTGTAACCTTTGAATCTTTATTTGTCATTTTTCTGTTATCAATTTTATTTTGCTTAATTAATCCCAACTTGTACATGTTGTCATTATTTCTGATATTAATAGGTTGTTTCCTGTTTTAAGTTCTCTCATCATGCATGGTTAATTTTACCAAAATCAATCGAATTATATAGTTTCATTATGTAGTGAAAAGAATCATAATATAACTAAACTTTTATACTAGATATCAAATGTTTCAAATAAAAAAACGATGAAAAAAAGATGAAGCAAATAAGTTGAAGAAGAAACATGTTTTTTTAGTTAGGTTAAATCCGGTTATTGTTGTATTTGGTTTTAAAAAAATTTAAATTTTTTTGGTTTCTTACTGGATTTATATAGTTTTCTATTAGGTTTAGTTTGTCAAGCGGTTAAACAAATTTTTTGTGGAGAAACATATTTAAACTTTGAATTTATAGAGATGTTTTTGGGGCCATCTAACATGTGGTCATAGTATAAGCTCTATATATTGGGATGTGATACTTTTCATAGGAAAATAAATAGTCTTCCATACTTATAACTAAATAGTAGAGGAGGTAGGATACAATTTTCGGGCATGCAAGGTTACATTTAAAAGGATCTGAGAATTATGAGCGTGTCACGGACCTAAACGGGTTGATGCCCATACCTCCCGACGTAGAATTTGAGCTTTTTTTTCTCCACCAAACAAGAAAACAAAACCATAAGCTCATAATCTGATTGCGATAGAATCAAAACAAAGAGTGTGATTTAGTGTCAGTAAAACTTATGTATCTTTTGGTTTGATGTTCTCTAGAATGATGTGTTTGTAAAACTCAAGCTTAAAAACCCATTAGTTTGGTAGTTCAAAAGAAACATAAACTGAAATTACAAAGAATAAGCCATATCTTACGTGAAATAACTAGTTTGACTCTATTTTGTCACGTATAACTAGAATGACCTATATCTTTTGCGAAAAGACATTATAACATGTTGTGTAATAGAGAAAACGAAACGGGCATGAAAAATTACGAAACTAAGTTTTTTCTATATTTTTCGACAAAATTCTTTAGTTTATTACTTGGGACTCAAGTTATCTCCAATTTAGCACTTATACGTTGTACTAGTTCATTTTCAAATCAATAAAATACTACAATTTTTCAAAGTCATTTTGTTTTAGTTTATCATTTATTAACAGAAACGCAAATATACAAGCTTGAATTTTGACTATGACTACGACAACTATCTCACAGGAAGGTAGAAAACTTTTGGTGTTATTGTGCACAAATAGAAACATAGGGTTAAAAATAGAATACAAGAAATTTCAGGAAGTGAATTAAGAATATGGTAGACAATAATTGGAGGAGTAATAACAAACCGGTTTACAAGAAAAACCGGAAATCACACTAAACTCGGTCTTTGAATAATAACTAGCATTATGCCCCTGTTATAACTCTTAACTAAGACTTTTAAAATAAAGCAGATAGCATAAATATACAATAAAGTTATTATTATTGACTGAAGATTAATATACAAAAGATTAAGAAAAAGATATTAAAAATGTACAACTTTTCTCTCTAATAAATCAATTGTGATACACAGTAATTAATAATTTGAGAGTTTAGAAATATAAGAGAGTATAAGTACAACAATAATGTTGGGTATATACATGTCCGCTTATTTCATTAGCTCCAACCAATTGTAATGTGTTCTTCTTCTAATTCAGTTTGCAAACATTTGTTGACACCCAAAGCAAAATGTAAAATGTGCACAGGTAAATACATGATGCGCTGCCTTTCTAACATTTGCATGTCAAAAGATAATTATCATAGATGAATACATAAAGATGCAATTCTTTCCCAAAATCCTGTCAAACAGACTAATTAAACCATTGCGTCATTGAATCAGTACAAAAAAATTCTTTACCGTTAGCGCAAACCATCTGCTATCTTATGTTATACACAGCGAATTCACAAATGCTATGTTTGCGGCAGGTATAGTAGGTGTCACCCCTATAACAGCATTGGTTAGTACGCTATGATATATTTTGATACGATAGCAACTCTAGAACGTCATTATAGTATTTTGATATAGCACTTTAATTTTTTGTTATAATTTACTAATATCTCAAATTTTGTGTCATGATACCTTCACCTAACATGGCAACTAAATATTGCTGTCTAATATAATTTTTGTAACTTTGTGTTTTATGCTATAATATATAATTTTTCGACAAGGACATCGAAGAATTGCTATAATAAACATAATGATGGCTTTTGATTATGCGTTAATATAATCTACTATAGTTGAATACCACCACTAATTTTTGCTATTATATCTGTTCTCATAGAACTATCTTTTGTGATTCTAAACCTGTTTTGCATAACATAAATATACAACATATAACATAAATCTGAATAGATATTATATCATAAGTCTGATTCCAATCCAACATACACCATTTAAAAGTTAAAACATAATCATTCAACATAAGTAACTGCAAAGCCAAATACATAACTAGTCTAATTCCAAATTTCATAACAGAAGTAAGTTAGTCTAGTCTTAACCTAATTAAAACTAGCTAACTTGGACCATTGTTTCTTCACTCCCTGCAACAATTAACAATGTCTCGTATCAGCAGCTAAATAAAACCAAAGCACAAGGATCACAACAATTTCAAAACTTACCCTAGATTCTTCAAAGTCAATAGGTCACCAATTTATCCATTACCCTAGATTACTTTATTTCATCAGATGGCCTCCAAACTGCTGCATCATCTACATTCACTACATCTATCCAAACTCTAGCGAACATGGTGTACCTTTTGATCTGGATCGATTGAATGCATTCGTCCTGTACCAACCACCCGCTTCTTTCCACTTATATCCATTAACTTGCACTTCTGATTAGCCTTCGAACCTTCAGATGCTTTTTGGCGCTGTCATATTACATTATAAACCAAGTTTAAACGCATGTAGAAATTTAATTAGATGCAGTTTTTCAAACCAACAATCAAACTTACCGGAGATTTCCGCAGAGGGGATTGTGATGCTAGCTGAGTTTTCTTCACAAGAGACTTTGGAACTACTGCTGGTAGCTTCTCACCAAGAGATTTTGCAATTGTTGCTGCGGATTCTGAACATTTGGCTGCAGATACATGTATAGAAGAATTATAACCTGATGCTGCCTTTTGTGTTCATGTTGCTCCACTTTGTGGAGCTGTTGTTGCTGACTTTCCTCTTCATGATGCTGCTGTTGGATTAGTTGATTGAGAACTCTGAAGAGAATCTTCTAAGTAAACAATCACACAACAAGCAGACAACATTCACAAAATCTACAAACTTATATAGTACCTCTGACAAGAGAAAACATTTCACAAAAGAGAAGATGGTTCTAATCTGACCTGTGAAAAGAGAACACTGATAAGCTTCAAAGTCCCATTGATTCACTCAACAACACTTGCAAAACAAAATTATTGAATGAGCAAAATGTTATATATTCAAGAAAATGAATCAATGATAGTTTGACATAACAAAAGAACTAAATTGATGTGACAATAACAACATGATTCAGACAACAGAAGAAGCTTAATCAATGACAATGAAATTCTCATGTTTTATCACCCAATTTTTTTTTAACAATTTCAGTGTTAAAATCCAAAATTTTGCAACTCAAATGCCCAAATAAAAACAAAATTTCGAATACAAAATTGTTCACATGCACCAAAAGCAACCCACAAAAACATTACTGGAACAAATAACAAAGGCATGCAAATTCGACTAAATTTTAAGAATCGAGGAAGAAAACCAAACTACAATCACATAAACATCGATTATTGAGTCTCAAAGATTGATAGAAGCAGATCTAGAGTAACAAATTGAGTGTCAAAGGAGAAAAAAATCAACGGAGATAAGAACTTGCCTTCGATTCGATCTCAAAGTGGACAGATCTGGAGCGGATTAAGTGCCAGCGGGAGGTTCCAGTAGCACGGAGAGTTTATACGACGGCGACAGAGAGGCGACGGAGAATTTAATTAGTTCGTCGGACTGAGAGAGTTCTTTGATATGATAGGGTTTTTGATAAAGGGGGAATAAGTGTTTGGAGTTTGGGTTATTGTCGATTGAATAAAAAATTGACTAAGTGTTTGGCGGACTAAGTGTTTTGGGTTCCCCCTCATTAAAATTCTATATTAGCGTTTCTCAAACGCTGTAATATGATAACCAAAATTACATGACATCTTCAATAGCAATTGAGTAAACCGTGCTATAACGTTATGCTATTAATAAAGACTTTTTTGTAGTGTAATGCAAGTTTCTAAGTTTGCTCAGCCAACAAAATAATATTTTAGTTGTGAATTGCATTTAGCTTTTGAAGTAAGTGAATTTCCCAATTCAATCCAATCTGTATATTAAAGACATTACGTTTTCTATATAATTATGATGACTTATACATCAAACATAAATGTAATATACTTACTTGACAATAAATACACCTGGAGAAAGAGGATGCTGAAAAAAACTCACAAAGAACTTCTCAACTAATGGCCATCCATGCTTGGTTGTTATGTTCTCCGACAGAAGATTCAAAAGAAGACCAAAGTGAAACAAAGAAAAAGCAAGCGAATGAGATTTTCCTACAGAAGACATTGTTTTGTTTTGTAGAATGGGCTAATACAAAAACGAAATTGCATATATAAAGAAGTAAAATAAGAGATAAAAGAAGAAATTTAAAAAATATGAGATATAATTTATCTTAAAAAAAAGAACTTAAGATTCGATATAGCTATAAAACTCACTCGAATTTTAAAGCAACTGTTCTGATGAGAAGCCAAAATTTGTTGCTTATCCTCTAGTGTTTGTGAGACAGGAGAAGCATAGGCATTGATTGTATTAAAGAATAATCCTATGAAAAAAGCATCGAATCCAGTCAGATAAAGCAGAAACAAAGCAAAAATAAACAAACGCCGTGGAAATCTAGAAAAACGGTATATGATTTTCGGATATATGAACAAAAATTACAAACAGAAATAGAAGATGGTAAATTGGTTCATCGGGATGAAAAAATACATGATTTCTGAGTAATCGATTAATGATGTTGAGAAAACCATCTTTGAGATATTATACATACTACAATAGTAATGGAGTTTTTGTAGGAGAAAAAGTCGTGAGGTAGAGATCGTGGGGATGATAGAGAAAAATGGTTTGAGAAAGAAAAAAGTTAAATAAAAACACAAGATATTTTTTCTTTTTATTATAATTAGAGATGAATAAATAAAGTTTACCGTAAAAAAGAAAGAGTAAAATAATGGTACTAAGCTAGTGTGTCAATCATATAATGCATCAGTTATTGAAAAAGCAAAGGTTGATTTAATATAATTTGGAAATAACTAGTTTGACTCTATTCTATCACGTATAACTAGAATGACCTATATCTTTTGCGAAAAGACATTATAACCTGTTGTGTAATAGAGAAAACAAAACGGGCATCAAAAATTACGAAACTAAGTTTTTTCTATATTTTTCGACAAAATTCTTTAACTTATTACTTGAGACTCAAGTTATCTCCAATTTAGCACTTATACGTTGTACTAGTTCATTTGCAAATCAATAAAATACTACAATTATTCAAAGTCATTTTATTTTAGTTTATCACTTATTAACAGAAACGCAAATATACTAGCTCGAATTTTGACTATGACTACAACAACTATCTCACAGGAAGGTAGAAAACTTTTGGTGTTATTGTGGTGTTCAGGTTGACGCCGACCTTTCCGAGGAGGCTACGACCTTTGCTGTTCCGAAAGATAATTCGGACCTATGTCAAGTGAACGCCAGACCCAACCATAAGTTGGTTAAAGGGATGAAGAGTAAAGATCAGGATTGGCTGCGCTACTACTTTTTCGTGGAGTTATCCGAGATTTCTGTTTTGGATCTTGACATCTTTTTCATTTCCGAGTGGAATTTGTTTCCAAGTAGATCTTTTTTAGTTATGGTCATGGGAGGCTATCGTTAATGCTATTTTCTAACCGCGTTTTGTTTGGTTCGCATAACATAATTTTTGACCTCGAGGAGCTTGTGGAGAGATATCTGCGAGTCTTGCTGCTGTTAGGACGAGAGAACCTTTGCGTTGGCCAGACGTTACTGATTCATTTGAATTTCGTAAGTTCCTTGAAAATCTTGTTCGTTTGTCCGTTTGTCTTGATACATTTTTTACGTGAAACTGTTTTAAAGATTCGTTGTTACACTTTTAGAAATGAGAAAAGCTAGTTGTCAGTTTCCGATTTATGCCGATACGTTTGGAGAAGGTAGTTCGGTAGCGACGAATGTCAATATATTCGTCGTTGTAACCAAGCCATAGCAGGTGGCGGCAAAGGTTTCAGAGAGTGGCGTGGTAGAGAGTAACCAACGGGATGCTAGTGAGGATAGGGCGACACAACTTTCAGATGCTCAAGCTTGGAAGAAAGCTTCAAGTTTTGTTAACAAGGATAGGACGACGCGACTTTCAGACGCTCGTGCCGGGAAGAAAGTTTCATATTCTGTTAACGAGGATAGAGCTATTTTTGTGAGCGATCGAGTGTCGACGTTTCCTAGCGGAGGAAGGTTTCTGGTAGAGGTAGTTCAAGAGATTCTTTCCCATTGTCCGGGAAAGAGGTTCTACTCAGGATATTCAGGAGGTCAATCACTCCTTTTCGTTCAATTATGATAGGAAAAGTTGTTGTTTCCAGACAGCAGTTATTGCGGTGAGTTTGGTAGAAACGTTATCGGGTCGTCTCGTGAGATGCCCCCATTGAATCCCCTATAGCGAAGAATCTCTACCAAACTTGGGCTTCTAAAGAGCTTATGTACAGTTATACTCTGTTTCTTGCTTTGTCATGTTTATTGTTTTATGTTATGATAACTTTTTGTTCTCTTTTTTATCTGTTATCAGTCGTTTGCCGCCGGATTTGCGATATACAATTCTCTAGAGGAAAAAGCGAGAGAGGCAAGGAAGGAAACGCTGGCCGTTGAGGAAAAACGAAAGACCGCAATTCTCGTGATGATGCCTTTCGTACTGTTCGTTCCGAACGGAGATGCTTTAAAGATGAAGTTGCTATTTATTAAGCCTAAATCGATCAGTTAAAGAAGCATATCCTTGACAGACGTGTTGTCAACGAATCTCTTTTCATGCAATGTCAAGTTGTAGGTACTCAGAAACTCTTGAAGCAGTTGATCAAAAAAGTTAGAGAAATCATGATGAAGACTATGTGTGAGCTTAAGGTTGACAAAAACTCGATATTCATATACACGTACACTGAAACCTTTTATACTCAATCAACTGTTTTTGGCGGAAAAAAACTAAAACCCCTTTGTCAATTGAAAATTTATGAGTTGAAATCTTTAAAATTAACCTAGATTTTGAATCAAATCATTCTCCAAACGAAGTTAGGGAAAACTAACCCAGATTTGTCGTCGCCGCCGATGCCTCATCATTATCCGAAACTCCTCGCCGCCGACTACTCTTCCTCGTCGCCGGCATTAGAGTTCTTCTCTGAACAGTTAATCGATAAACCCAAAAATCGTCTTATTGTTCCACACTTTAACACTTCCTCCACTTAAGCAAAGACTCGAACTCGAACAGAGCCTCAATCGGAATTGTGTTTCAGTTTCGTCGGAATTTCTCTGGTTCTTCGAAAACGGACTTCGTCTGTTCTGCTTTCTCGAAGAAGGAATGACAGTTTTTGATTTATTTTAAGTTTTAAAATTAATAATTTTAAATATATATTTAAATTATTTCGTAACCAGAAACGGTTAAGAAACTGAACCGGCTCCACGAAACTAAACCGCCTCCGTTAGTTTCTCGTTCCAGGGCAAATTCGGCCATTTTGGGCCTAATGGCTAAAAGGTGGTTGGCCAAGCCCACTTTGCCTCTTTGTGAAAAAAAGTCAAATAGGTGTCCACGGTGAAATTTTCTTTATATATTAAGGGGTTTCTCCGTTTTCAGTTACGTTGTCTCGTTGTGAACGTTGATCTTCAATCTTCCAAAGGATTTGGTGGAGGCTCTAGGGTTCCAGTGACATCTATGAGAAAAGCCAGATTTACTTGTAAAAATTGGAATACTTTATCTTAACGACAACGTTGAATCATGTATCGAGCATGAAGCTAAACTTATTAGCCTAGACGATTCATATGAAGTCCAAGTATCTAAAGTTTTTCACTGCGACGGTTTATTGTTATGCATTACAAAAGACCATACTAAGCTCCTAGTTTGGAACCCGTATTGGGGTCAAACCAAGTGGATCGAACCCATACATACTTCATACCAACTGGAATTGTATTCGTATGCGATTGGATACGACAAGAGCAGCCGCAGCTACAAAATCTTGAGTTTCCTTGATTCATATTACCCAACTACCTTTGTTGATATCAAAATCTACGAGTGTAACTCTGGTTCATGGAGGGTACTTGATGTCGCTGCTCCAGACGGGCAGGTAGATGATTATGAGGGTGGAGTCTCTCTCAAGGGAAATACTTACTGGTTTGTTAAAGAGAAGCCTTCAGAAACAACAGTAGGTGAGGACGACTCTTTCTTAGTATGTTTTGATTTCACAAAAGAGAGATTTGGGCCGCTTTTGCCTCTACCGTTTGAGTGGTATCCTGAAGATACCGCCACTCTATCTAGTGTTAGAGAGGAGCAGCTTGCGGTTTTATTTTAGCGATGGGACACATCGATGTGGGAGATACGGATAACTACTAAGATTGAGCCCAACGCGGTGTCGTGGAGGTCGTTCTTAACAGTGAATGAGAACACTCACTTGCTTTGGCTTTGGCTTTCAATTTGCGGTTACAGGTGGAAGTTTCTTTATTGACGAGGAGAAGGAAGTCGCGGTGGTTTTTGGTAAAGTCTACAAAGACGAAAATGGTTATACAAACCACCGCTCTCACAACTTAGCAGTTGGAGTGGATGGTTCCTTGAAAAAAGTGTATGTTGGAGAATCTCCAGACTGAAATTGTTATCCACTTGTTGCTCTTATGTTCCAAGTTTAGTGCAACTTAATTAGTCCATTTTTTACAATACCTATGATCTATTTCTTGTGTATTTACCGGTTTCTTTTCTTCTCTTTTGTCACACCTTCTTTTTGTTCCCATATTTGACTTCGTTTCACTGCCTTGAGTTACGTAATTTCCTTGTCCTCACTACAAAAAAAGTCTTCATCGTTAGCGCAAACTATCTGCTATTGTATGTAATACACAGCAAATTCACAAATGCTATGTTTGCGGCATCTATAGTAGGTGTCACCCCTATGACAGCATCGTTTTGTACGCTATGGTATATTTTGCTACGATAGCAACGATATAACGCCATTATAGAGTTTTGATATAGCA
>Ga0041059_1003629_pt1 | contig 10349 bp, 4 predicted proteins | sample AraColnosormetaG_FD_56232 | JGI IMG/M metagenome (GOLD analysis project Ga0041059, IMG submission 56232) | Arabidopsis roots microbial communities from North Carolina, USA - Col MF nosort | ecosystem: Host-associated > Plants > Roots > Unclassified | place: USA: North Carolina | collected 2013-09-02 | reverse complement strand
GAATAAAATAAGATCATTATATATGAATTTGAACTAAAGAATAATACTGTTCGAAAGTCTCTTTTTCCTTCTTTTTGTTAGTAAATTAGTTAACTAAAAGGGAAAAGTCATGGAATGGCAAATTAACTTATGGAACAAAAAAAAATTAGAAATGCATTTTACTTGTGTATAAATTAAAAATATAAAAGTTATCCCTCTCTTTTTAGCTTTTAAAAAAAAAAAATCCCTTTTTCATGGGTTGTAAAAGTAATTAGTCGTTAACGTTTTCTTTGCCTACTTAAAAAAAAAAGAATTATCATCAAGCATAAACAAATATTTTGGGCTAAAGTTATATTAAGAAGTGAGACAAGAACAATAGCAAGTTTCGGCTCAATGTTACCTGTACATTGATATTGTCATGTCTCACAAAAGCCGAGAAGTCTTTTAAGGTTAATAATTAGGCCCATAACCGGCCCATCTATAGTCCACAGTATTGAACCCATATATGTTAAGAAGCCTAGTAGCCCATTCCACTGAGAAGAGAAAACGATCAAATCGAAAAGAGATCGATCAACAGCCGCATGATGTTGATTGCCGTTGCTGGGTTCGAAAAGCTGAGATTATGTTCTTGATCAAGTCCGGACTTATGAAAACTAAATGACTTAAATTTGAGGGTATTTTTTTTCTTTTAAAATCTGTTTATTAGTTTAATACTTTAATCTAGTATAACCAATATCGTCATAATGTAAGGCTTCATAAATAAATAAATTTAGTATGACATAATCTTCTTAAAATAGTTTTATTCTTATTGGTTAAAAATATTTCTTCCTTTTGTAAGATAATTTTTAAATTCGCCGCTCAATGAATTTAATTAATCAATCAAAGATTGAAGAAGCATTAAATATAGTTAGGTGGGGAGATGCGTAGGGTTGACACACAAACTCTAACCCCACAATTATCGCCATGAGTTCCACTCTTAATTAATATCTTGAAATCATCGAAATTTTTAACTCCGAATATTTAAATTGAACATATATGGATATAAACTATTTTGGAGTGTTCACTATTAATAATATACGTCCAGAGACCGTTGTATGATATCAATAACACATGTACATATACATATCGTATTGGTCACACAATTAGATAATTACATTTAACTAAAAAAAGATAGATACATCATAGAAAAAAAATCTTATAAGAAATAAAGTGTACGTCACACAAAAAGGCCCTAATTAAGAAAATAAACTACTCAAATCAATTATTTTTTCTTGACAACTCCGTTATTACCGGCCAAGATCAAGTACTTATCTCTTCTCGTGAGGTTGGTGCACTCAAACCCCAACGCATTCCCGATCTCATGCTGCACGTGATTAGCCACCTCGAAGTTAACTTTTCCATTGTCAGGGACTCCTCGACACGTGGACGAGCTACTTCCAGAGACAGGGTCAAGCAATTTGACGGTGTAGGAAGGGAAAGGATTCAAAAGGAAGAAAATGGGATCAAATGCCTTAAGACCACTAGCCGTCGTGCCATAGAAGAAAGTCACGTGTGAGTCAATAGCAACAGGTACGATGACGTCACAAACCTCAGAGAAAAGTGGACTAAACCGAAGCAAGTAAGGCTCTCTACACGTAGTCCCTTCCGGACAAACCACGAGATCTCCCTGGCTCAGCAATTTCTCCATGGCTTGACCATCTTTGACTCGATCACGAGTCAATCTAACGGTCTTGATCGGAGCCAGAAGCTCAGATAATCTGCTTAGACTATACGTCACGGCTTTCATGTTTTTCTTTCTTAGAGCGTATGAAATGTAAAGTGGGTCCAATAACGTTCTATGGTTACACACAAAGAGACAACCTCTTTTTCTGTCGGCGGATATTAGGTCGTTGTGGTTGTTGACAGTGAGAGTAAGGTGGATACCGGAAAAGGCGAGGAAGGGATTGGCTAGGGAGTAAGGTAAGTTTAGGCCGAAGACGAGTCTTGCAGCGGCTAAGACGGCGGCGAATGGGGCCCACATGAATAATACGAGTGTGTTTAAAGGTGTTGGCTTAACGGCTAAACGACCATCGTGGAAAATCAATGGTTTAGGGTATTGATCTTGTGGTAGGGTTTGCCAACTTTTCTTGTCTGAATTTCTGACGAAGTAAATTTCCTGTTTATGACAAGAAAAAAGAAAGGATTAGGGGGAGATTATCATTAGGAAATGAAATATATCAGTTGAAGTGGACCGGTTCCAAGTCGTACGTAGTCTATGCATGCTTTGAATTTATTGCATCAGAACTTTATAATATAATTAATTTCCAAAAATTTCAAAATAGCATTTACTTGATATATTAGTTTGATTTGTGACGCAGTACTAGATTACAACAAGTCTTAGTCAATGGTTTTAAGTTTTAACATAAAAAAAATAAAAAATCAATGCATCTCGATTCGTCCAAAGAGCCACAGTTAAAACTAAAAGAATCCTATTGGGGATTCTTATTAAGTTCAAAGAATCTTATCATTTCTTATTATTAAGTTCCTATAAACCAATTAAACGTATACTATTTATTTAACAAAATTAGAATGCAAGTATTATTCGGGACTTGATAAATTTATTATCGGGTTACCAAATGTAAGGGAAAAAAAAATAGAAGAGTAACATAAGCTTTGTCTTTGTTTGTCTCCCAAAAAATTACAGTTACGTCTGTTTTTTTATAAGGTTACCAATGTCTCTTTTAGAATCATAAATTTTTTAATGCAAGAATAACACAACTAAAGCACTTTTAGATTATGTATATACGTCTCCAGAATATAATTTACCTGGCAAAATTGAGAGAAGAGAGATCTGTGACTTGGCGAGTTAAAGGAAGTGATGCCAATAAGACGACGACCACTACCAAGTCTTTCTTCTTGAACCACTTTATCAAAAGCAATTTCAAGGTTCTTCTTATCCTCCACGATGCCTAGGTAGTAACCACCGACCATTTTCATGTCTCTTCCGACCACAACTTCTATCTCCAAGTAATCTCGCAAGAATACATCAATCATAACTTGTGGTAAATCACTCACAGCAACTCTCTTGCCTCCTCTTTTCAAAACCTGGAACATCTCGAGCCCAACATCTTCTAGAAAATACTTAGGCAAAACTGATTTCCCCACTCGGAAGCTTTCCTTTTTAACTCCAAAGAAGCTCAGCATCACCATCGTCTTCAAGCCCATTTCGTAGCTCATCAAGCTTATAAATGGATAAAGAACTAAGAGGAAAAGTGACCTTATCACCCCTCCGGCTTCGAATGCCACAACCATGAAGTAAGGGAATAAAGAGTTTGATTTGAGTAGAGCTCCTTCGACGTTGAATATCAAAGTGTGATTCGATAGGTCTTGATATTGGTGGAGGCCGTGAGAAGGGCATTTTTGGTATTTTTGTTTAGGGCTACGATGACACCAACGACGGAGAATGAAAAACCGGTACAAGAAGAAGACAAGAGCTTGAAGAGTCGAGATCTTATTACCGGACATGGTTTTGACCTCTCGTTTTCTAATAACTATATTATATGGTGTCGCTGGAATCTAGACTCTGCATGTCGAGAGAAACGGAAGGGGCTCTGACAGTTATATAATGAGACCATGACGTAAATACCCTTCGAACGTGTTTGATATTTACGAGGAATGCCATTGATGATGGTTCCACTTCTTCCCGTACAGCTTGCATGATTGTAATTAATGATCTGAATGTTTAAATCTGAAAAGTACACGTACGCGTCGATATTTAGTTCGGCTTGATCTATTCCAAATATTGCGTCTCTAGCAAAGATAAAATGTGAGAAGACTTAAGGAATAATTCAATTTAAAGTCGGCTTCTTCTTTTTTGGTACGGTTTAGTGTGAATTAGATATCGAAACCAAATAATCTAAATAAGAGTTTGTTAAGTTAACTTAAATCTGTTTTTTACAAGGGATAAATTAACTACCAGATATTATGAATATACAATCATACAAATACAAGTCTTTTTATAGTAGTAGACTTATAGTTTTAGCACGTTCAATTTCCAATTACTCGGCTGCTGAGAGATCGAGCCACTTGATTAACGTCATTCATCGATTTGAAAAAATAAAATATAAGATAAAGTTGACTAAGAGATCATACTGCCTGAGATCCGTTTAATATTGCGAATTCTTCTCTTCGATTGGTTATTTTTCTTATAAGATGACAAAAAATTACATGTTATTGTATTCTAGCTTTCGAAATACACAAAGTGTTGTTATTTCAAAATTGTAAATACTTTCATTAAATTAGATTCTAATAAATGAAGTCCATTCAGTTGCTAGAGGACGTACTAAGGTAAGAAACGAAGAAGTTTAAGACGTACCAATTAAGACAATTATAGCCAAGGCAAAAATGAACATACATTAGTAAGAAAATAAAAATAGGTGTTTGAGGACATTTTAATTTTATATATGAAAAAGTAGGGAAAAGATAAAACATATATCAGTTTGAAACAAAGTGAGAAATTTGGGCCGTATTGTACAAGAAATGTCTAAAAATCGTAGAGAATGTATTATTCAAATGAATTAGTGTTATGTCTTGGAAAATTTCGAACATTCAATGATGTGCGACGTATACCTAATTTATATATGCACTCTCCAAAATAATCACTACCAAATAAAGGATTAGGTGTGTATGTATACATGTTCACACTAAAGTTTCGATCTTAATGACAAAATTAAATTCATTAATCATTTCAAACTTGAAGACGAAAGTTCTCCATTTTGGTTGCTTTCCTTTTATTTAGAAACTCTAGTCAAATATGCAAATTCTCAATTGATATTTCGTATATCCAATAAAAGCCTCACAATCAAGACTCTTGCCACCGTAACATCTAATCTAAGAATATCAACTACAAACGATCGAAAGCATATCGTTGGTGATGGAATTATCAGTAAGTCAACCGATTAAAGAAACAAAATTTCCACCCTGCTAGATAATACAATTTTGAGTTTAGTTGGGAAAAAAACTCAATTGAAGAGATATATACTAAACAAAAGTTGCTAATCTTGACATTATAAAATGTGTTGATTACACTTCCATAATTATCATATACGACAAAAATGATTTTGCGGATTACTATCTCTTGCAGGGTAACACTTAGCAGATAGACCAGCCATACAATTCATTTTCTTATCAAAAAGAAATTTTCTATATTTAGTAGAACAATTGTGGCTTTTACATGTAGAATTTATTTGTGTAGGGTTTGAAATGTTTGATATTGTTATATACCATAAACGTTGCAGAATCCAATTGGTATGGAAGTCATTTTCAGATTCGCATTGAAAAAAACAATTGTTTTTTTATATTTGTAAGGTCAACAACAAGTTTTACATCATTTTTCCCTTCATTAAATACCGTAATTACTACGATGCTCACAATCTTTTTATTTTCAAAATAATTGAAAAACTGGCCCGGTTAGTGACATATCAATATATCATCATCATTGTTTAAAACGCAGTCGTTTTTACAAATTTTAGTCTATGAACAAAACTTTGACCAAATGAGTTAACAGTTTGGGTCAAGAAGACCAAAACAGAGAACTCATCTAGTAACGTCTCTCGAGTCTTCTTCTTCTGCACCCGAAATTCGCTTCCTCGTGTATCTGAATTTACAGAGATTCGATCAAAGAACGAAATTGTTCATATCAGCACTTGTTTTTAGAAAGTGTCTTCTTTGATTTAACAATGAGAATGAGTTATATATAAATTGTTCCTCTTCTTACCTTAATGAGGTGGTCGGGCTGGGATCGGTTTGCTCAACGGGAGCAAAATCATTGTAGAACTGAACTGAAATCATTTGGTTGTTAGGTGAAACTGTTGGTGCAGGTGATTTGTCCGAATTCATACTCGAACTGCCTGTGGAGAATCCTGCAAAACGGAAAAAGATTTGTTCTTAACACAACAAACTCTTTTTATCCTGATGAGATACAAAGACTAATAATATAGTTTTCAAGTTATATCAGAGTATCTTAAAAGCAATGAATCTAAAACTATATAGAATCTTTCTTCAGAGACAAATTCATATGAAGACCAAAGTAGCATTTTTTGGTTTTCATTAAGAGTTGAAAAGGGAATAAGTAAAAAGGTACCTTGGAAGACTAGAAAGGCGAAGAATATAGCCGTTATTATCATGGAGAAAATGGTAATGCATGGAGATGATGGTGACGTCTTGGCTGCTTTCAACCTTTTTAAGGACTTTTTCATCCTTTCAATCCTTGCACGCTTTCTCATAGCGAGCTCTTGTATGTCCCTCATGATCTTACGGTCATTCTCACTCAAGGAAGGGCCTTTTGGAGGTCTTGGAGGCTTTGAAGCTTTTCTCGACTTCTTAAACTTTCCATTACCGCATTTTTTCTCTGAAAGATCCAAACTCTGACTGCTAGTTTCTACTCGGTTTTCGTCTCTTATCAATGGATAGCTCAGATCATCAGCAATCTTTTCAGAGACACCGAAATTCGCCCGTTCACTCCAGACCCCATTGCCTGAAACAGTATCTGATGTGGATTCTTGTGTAACGTCAGATCGACCAGCTTCAATATCTACTTCAAGATCTTGTTCTCCTGATAACATTTGATCCATCCTATACACTAAGTTTCTCCTTCTCAAACTCTTATCTGCTTAAAACCCTTTACTTCCCCTGGATAAACCGCTTTTTGACTTTCGAAACTCGCAACTTCCTAGAACATGAGAAACAAATGATAGGAGAGATTAGGATACCAATCATCCTTATAACACACAAGAGTAAATTGACACAGAAGAATGCTAATTCTGGTTCACCTTAAAACACTAACTAAGAATACAAAGTAACCATGAAAACTGATTTTGCTTAACTACCAAAATCAGTGACTTATATACCTTTATAATTTTCACGAAAACTGAATGCGAATTTTGAAATCACTATACTCAAAAACTCGCGCATTCGATTCCATAACCCAAATTTTCTAACAATGAAGACAGAACAAAACAAACAGGGACAATAAATGCCCTAAGCTAAACAAAGATTACAGACTCTAAAGAACAAAACTCTGCAAAGCCTCATAAATTACAGAGAATTCAATCGAAGCAGATAAAGTTCAAACCTTTCGCTACGAGTGTCAAAACCCATTAATAACTTGTAATAAGGAAGAGAACTAGCAAATGCGGCACTGGAATAATATAAAAAAAAATGGATTGAGAGTAGTACTCACCTGAAATTAGGGTTCTTCAGGGTGAAAAATCAGAGAAAGACTTCTCCTTTATCTTCTCTGTTTTTGTAACCGAGATTATCTCCTGTATAGGCTTTGTGTGTAATATATAAAGAAGAAACAGAAAAAGCTAAAAGAATGTTTTTTTGGATTGTTCTGTCGCCGAACGGATTGACAAAGAAAGAAAATAGGAACGTTGCGACTGATACAGAGACGTGCCAGCTTGTTACAGAATCTAACGCCGATTGTTTTTTTCTTTTTTTTCTCTCTTCTTTTCATTGTCAAAAGTAAAAGAAATCAGATTTGTTTTCATTTTTAGGCTTATCACAATTGGATAAAATTGATTATCAATTATCCAGTTTCTAATTGTAAAAGATAAGAATTTAAAACGAAATCGGCAGTTAAAAAGAAACTGTAGATCTACTAAATTGTAATTTTCCCTTGTAAAGCTATTTTTAACCAGTAATTGTTCTCTTATAGATAAAGTTTTTTTTTTTTTTGTATAAACATTTTCCTAACTTAGTTGGTGGCACTAACAAATAACATGGGTCATGGACCACACCCACAGTTTACAAGTAAATTAGTCGGTTATTGGATTTGGATAAACAAACATATTATTGGTTGACAATTTTTAAAAATAGTGATACATTTTGCTGATGACTTGGGTATGAAAGAAACACTTAATTGTTTATGAGATCTTCCACTATGTAACCGACACATATGTCAAAGACTTAAAAAAAGAACTAAGCTTTGTTTTCTGGAACTGGAAACTCTAAACGGGACACAAGTTTAAACATAACGTGCTAATCACATTTATTACTTAGTTTAGGGACAAACTGTTTTAAGCAAGTCTTGGATCTCCTCGCTTACTTCGATCTGCTGTTGAGACAATCTCTCTCGCATATCAGGACTAGTCTTCTCTGCTGCTGCATAAGTCTTTATGAGAAATGTCATAGTTTCAGAATCAAGAGGTTTCCAATTCGACAAAATCTTGCAGAAATCTTCCGCTCCATCAACATCTTTAGCTTTCTCAAAGTGAAGGAAAAACAAGCTGACCAGCTCTGAGCTCCAGCCCCATTCGTCTTTGTTCTCTGCAGAATCAGAAACCGCTGCTTCCAAATGCTTCATAGCCAAATCCGCTTTATCGTTCTCCAACAGATGGATCATCAGAAGCTGTCTCGCTTTGGAGAAAGGACCTTTAGACTTTTTCATGGCACCATCAAGAATCTTCTCTGCTTCTTCATACATATTCCCTTTCAAATACGTGTTAATCGCGATATTAGCCAGCCTCATATCGTAAGCCCAGCATTTCGATTCCCACTCTGTGAAAATCTTCTTAATCCCATCTAAGTCGCCTAGTTTACTCATCGCTTGTAACATGACTAGATAGCTCAAGTTGTTGACCTCAGGACGAGCCTTCTTCAGCGATTCCCAAACCCTATAAACCTCAGGACCTTTCGAGATTCCAGCGTACAAACTCATGAGAAAATGGTGGGAATCACGGTTGTTAGGATTCATTTTCTCCTCCATAGATTTCAGTGCAGAATCCGCCTTCTCGTAAAGACCAGCTTTAGTGTAGATTGCAGCCAGATTAGAGAAAGTATTCCAAGTGGTTTTAGCTTCACTGTCTTTCCCCATCTCATCTATAATCTTCTCTAATCCATCTAAGTCATTCAAACTTCCACAGCTCTGCATCCATATAGAGTAAGTGACACCACAAGGAGATATACCCCTCTGTTTCATCGCATCAACCAACACAGGTACCTTCTCCGGTTGACTCAACCGCATGTACATAGACATCATGTTATTAAACGGTAACGAATTGTTAACAAAGTTAAGCTCATCCATTATCTCAAAATGAGCCTTTGCTTTCTCTTCCTCAAGTTCAACACAGTAACAGTTCATGAGCGCCCCATAAGTCGACTGATGATTCTTTGCAGAAGGATCTAAGTTGTTAAAGTAGTTCTCAGCTGCTTCTAAACCTTTAGTCTTTCCAATTAGATCCAAACAAATTGCATGATCAGACACAGAAAATGTCATTTTCCTCTTCTCCATCCAATCAAAGATCTGAAATTTCATCAACAATGGACTCAATCAAACTCTAACAAACTTAAAAATGCCATTTTTAATCTCTATCCATTCGAAAAAAGTGAAATTTCATTCAACAACGAGCATGACCCTAATTACACCCTAAAACTAGTGAAATCACTAAACCCTAAATCTAAAGCCAGCCCCTTTAAGAGTAATTTTCCATAGATAATGAAATATCTCCAATTTCAATGTTAAAATCAGATACTTGCTTAAGAGATATGAAGAGGGACCTCAAAAGCGTGTTGAGGTCGACGGAATTTGCGAAGGGTTTTAGCACAGCGAAAGAGATCGTCTTTTCTGACAGTAATACCCTCCATGATGAACTGATTTAACGTCTCTGCCACTGTTCCTCCCGTCACACTAAGCATAGAAAGTTTCTTGTACAACTCTCGCTGCCTTGAAGCCACCGTCGGAGCAGCAACAGAGGTTCTGACGCCATTCTCCGCCGCCGGAGAAGAAACAGAGGCTTCGACGACATTCGCCGCCGCTGGAGAAGAAACAGAGGCTTCGACGATGCCAGTCGCCGACGCCGGAGCAAATACCGTTGCACAGAACCTCTTGCCGAGGCGAGAACCGGAAGCAATCAGATTACGGAAATTCATTTTTGTTGTAAGGATCGATCAAAATCTATTTCTTCTCTAAACCTATCGAGGACAGAGTGAGTGACGATGGTAGGGTTTAAGGCAAAACTTTATGTCGTTTAAGATAGCTGAAAACGGCGTGCAGTTTACAGTACATAAGACTTGGTGTCGTTTTTTTACTTTAGTGTACTTTTGTGTAGTCTCTCTTAACTATATTATTTTTAGTCACGTATTTCATAATTATGTAAACACTAGTCACTAATCGACAGAATATGAATAAATCCACAGTAATAAGAAATTACAATGAATGTCAGTTTTTTAGAAGGATTACAAATATTTCTGTTTGAATGTCTTTTGTAACATTATCTTCTTCGAAAGATGAGATTTGTTTCATAGAGATTGTGATTTTTTTTTTTTTGGTAAAAGGTTAAATTTTATACTAATTTTCTGATTTTTTCTGTACATTGTTGATACAACTTATT
>Ga0041059_1003628_pt1 | contig 10352 bp, 9 predicted proteins | sample AraColnosormetaG_FD_56232 | JGI IMG/M metagenome (GOLD analysis project Ga0041059, IMG submission 56232) | Arabidopsis roots microbial communities from North Carolina, USA - Col MF nosort | ecosystem: Host-associated > Plants > Roots > Unclassified | place: USA: North Carolina | collected 2013-09-02 | reverse complement strand
TTTTTTTTTTTTTTTTTTTTCTTATACGAATCTTATCATAATACGTCTCGGACTTGAATTGCTATATTTTAGCTTGGAAAATGTTAAACTTATTGGCTATTAGTCCGTATTTAGTTAAATCTTGATAGTGTGAATGATACAAGAGGTTTATATTTATTTGGTAAGTATATATATGGCTGAGAATCTGACAGAATAATAGAGGTTTCTATTATTTTTTTGGTAAATTATATATGGTTGAGAATTGACAGTATATATGAACTATGAACTGACGGAAATAATGACATTATATTTGCCGGTGGTACTAGATTCGTATTAGTTTTAACATACTGTAAATTTTAAAAATCCATGTAGCATATCTGTATACACCACACACACAAGGAAGCCATCATGACTAGTTATTTGCAATCCTAAACTTGCAAGTGAAGAAATTTGGAGCTAGGTTACATACTTACATTACGAGAAAATAAATAGTACTCGAGTGTGCAAATAATAAGATACAAAATTATCAACGAAATATATTCTTTTCAACCTACATCTTCAAGATAACATCCAAAACGCATAAATCAAGTTCAGAGCTAAGCTAGCCATGAACTGAACTTTACCAAATATTATAGACTTCAATATTGCAACACCTATTATATCAGTAACTGCGGCGCACCACCATCTTACAACGACGCTTCCCATCTCCACTAAACACCACAAATAGATCGTTTACTAAGCCATGTGACGAGGCCATATACACCTATGTGACTCTCATATTGAATCCCTAACACGTACATGAAAAGTTGTGAGCCTTGACCTTTATATAAGTATATAACCAATAACATAACTCCCTAAAGATCTAGATGTCTACAAAAACTCCATAAGTATTTCTGCAAAAATAGGTACTTCCTTTTTTTCCCCTTCAAGTCACATTATGTTGTGCGTTGAGCTGTGTCAATTCAATTCCAATAATCTTTTAGTCTTTCAATCGTCATTATCTTCATTTTGAGTTTAAACCTCAGCCACAATTACCCTATGAAAAGTAATCTTGCTTTTAATTGCTAAATATTCCATTGAGCAACATCAATCATTTTTCCTAGTGGCTAATTGAATGCAATTGTGGAGTTAGTTAAAACTTAAAACTTCTTTCTGAACCATATATATCCACTGTAATGTCAAATCTAAGAAAAGAAGGTTGGTCTAAAATAGAATATAGGAAATTGAAAAATATATTGATACAGTGACACATACATAGAAATAGGTGATCAATGCCGAGATTCGGTAAGGAATTTTGATTAAACATCATGGTATGACTAGTAAACATTGTCATAGGCAGAAAGGGAAAAGTATCACTTCAAATTCATTATATAGTCCAAAACAAGACAAAGACAATCACACATAGACCCTAGGGGTTTCATAGTTCATAGATATGATACCACATGGAATCATAATGTGTATGGAGAAATAATATTGCTTGTAAAGAGAGTCACTTCACTACTATCAAACAAAGACTTTTTTTTATTCCTCATTTCAAAAGTTTGAGCATTCTGTCAAAAAGAATGAACTCAAGCTTCACTTTTTTTTTAAAACTTTTTTCTTTCTCAGGCTTAACTTCAATAGGAAACATTCTCCATCTCCTACCAGCTTTTCCTTTTATTTGAGCCTTTTTTACAGACAAAAAGCAAAAAGGAGAGAAGAAAAAAAGATTACTTCTTTGAATGTTCTCATCAACTTCAGTTCCCATCTCTCTTTATTTTCTTTTGAATCTTTGTAATTATCAAGGTCCCCATTTTCTCATCTACACAAACTTTTACTTTCTCAAAAAGAAAGAGTTAAAAGAAAGCCAAATTAGGGACACATAGAGCTATCCAAGACTCTTGCAGATTTTTCCTGTCTATTTTTGATATAGAATTGTGGTTACTAGGAGGTTCGGTTTCTAGATTATAAACCCGAAACGTTACGATAAACAACATATGATTGCAAGTTATATTTGAGCAATGCCCAAACCAAAAAGTATTCAGTTACAGAATGAGTGTTTCAAGTAGAAAGATACAAAGAGAAAGTTTCTCAAGAACCATTGGAGCTATATATACATTACTGACTTTTTTTTCTTTGAGTTTCCCAAAACTAAGACCAACAAATATGTGCAAGAGTATGACATGAGAAAACACATTTGTATAAGAAAAAAGGGCAAAAGAATTCGATTTGACGGTTTTCAAAAAGAAGAAGAAGAAAGAATCAAACATGGTGTTTAAGTGAAGGGAAGAAACCTCTTTTTCAGTGTTGTTCATCACTACTTTCCACTTTAATCTTTACAAGCTCATGGATAGGTTGTCTACAAATGGGACATTTGTTTGTCTGAAACCTCAGTTCTTCTGCGCAATCACTGCACAAACACTGCAACAGACAACACAACATGATTTAGTCTTGATGACAATTCAACCAAAAAGTTATGGTCTTGTGAAAGACTTGATGTAGATTTGCTTTAGAGACAATCAACAGCAATATGAAGCAAGTCTAAAATGACAGAATTTGCTTGTTCCATAACTGAAACGCTACCAACGATTTATAGGTTTACCGAGTAAATGAAAAAAATTGCGTTTAGAAGAATTGAAGAAAGCAAAGAGAATTGCTAGAAGTTTGTACCAAATGTCTACAAGGCATGACGGCTGTGTCCTTAGGTTCAGTCAAGCAAATGACACATTCTTTGCCACCAGTATCCTCTAACCCCGATGCAGCAGTACCTTGTGTGATTGAATTATCGATTCCATACAACTCTTGTAGTTCATATCGTTCTCCTTCAATCCATAGAATCTGTTTCATGACTTTCACTTTGAAAGATCCATCATTAGTCTTCTCCAAAACCGCTTGAGTGATCTGCTTATGAACTAATGGTTCCTCTGAAACCGAGCTTGGTGATATTACTGTCTCGGCTGATATTACAAGTGGGTACACCTCTTCTGGTGATGGTTTCGATAGATCATCCAGTGAAAAGAAGCCTAGGTCGATTCCTGTCCCTGGAGCTTGTAGAAACTTCTGCCCGGCACCTTTTTGGAAAGGGACTTTGATTGGTGGGAAAGCTTCTGGTAAATGAGGGACGATTGTGCACTTTGATTCCTCTTCTCCAAAAAATATGATAGTGAAACTGAAAATGAGACAAGTAACATAATGAGACTCCTCGTCAGATAATCTTAATACCTAAACTTGGTATGCAACACAGGAGAGTAATAAGGTTGATTCAGTTGCTAACTAGCTTAGTAGTTCCGAACCATTAAATGAACTACAATAACTCCTAAAATCAATCAGTTATGTAACTGAAGCCTGTATTGTTTGGTTTCTGAACCAATCACATATTCATCACCTAGATCATGTCAAATTTTAACCTTTTTCATCCCAAATTGTGGCAACACATAATTCAGAACTGAAACATGAGTAAAGATGTTTCCTTTTAATCAATCTCGTCCCAGCAAAAACCCTAACTTTCACTGAATAAATGAGTCATATCATGTAAAGTTTGAACCTTTACGATCCAAATTTGAGATTCAGTATAATCTACAAGACCCCTCTACGCTAATTAGCCAATCTCATTCAAATTCTGGTTCTAAAGTCGGAAACTTGACTCAAATTTTGGAGTGAAGAAGTTATACCTGCCATCGAATAAGGCATCGAAGACGAAGGAAACAAGATAATGACCAGGGTTAAGATCGTCAGCTACGAGCCTCACCGTAGCTTTATTCACATTGACATCGTTCTTAACCTTCTTAGCGGTCTGATGCTCCACATAAGGTGCAGGCGGTTCCATAACCGCAACCGGAGTCGGACCGAAATAAACCGGCCTCATCATCGGATTAAACCCATTGTGATGATAACCGGTGAAATACGGAGGAGCTTGTTGCGGGTAGTATTGGTTTTGATGGTAGTTTTGACCGTACGGTCGGTAACTAATCTGCGACGGAGGAGGCTGAGAAGAAGACGGTGGCTGAGCCGGTGGTGGAGGAAGAGAGAGCTGTGGAGTTGAAACGGGGTAATTGTGAGAGTAGCTATACCCGTTTTGAGGCGGCGGTTGTTGTGGTGGAGGATCGGAGTAATAGTACGGCGGATTGTGGTGGGGATGGTGGTGGTTGTTGTTGTTGTCTCGTCGACGCTTGCTTAAGGAGATCCCCATAGCCTCTGAAGAAACGAGACAAGAGAGACAGAGAGACGAAAGTCAGATCAAAAGATTTGTCTTCCGGTGAAGATTATTATTTACATTATTTTTACTTTACGCAGTTACTGCCAGATTTACTGCAATTTTTGTAATAAAAGTCAACGCGTGTAACTTTTTTTTTAATCGGATGTTCCCGAAGACATGACCGTCTAACGAAAGAGACAAGACCGTTTCTTCTTGTTCAAATCTAGAAAACACACATACATGACGTTTTTCGAATAGCATTATTGATAGAGAAAAACTATGAAAAATCAACTAATACCTTATGAATTTCAAACGTGGTGTTTTATAGTTGACCACATATATCAACAAGTTCTTAACTTTGAATATTATGTTAGTAAATTATATTCAGATCATTTATAAAAGTTTACAAGTTTTCATCTTAATTTTGGTTTTCTTCCAATTATGTTATTAAGATGAGATTTTAAATAGTCCAAAATAGTTGAGCCAATATCATAAAAGCTAATTTTGGTTATGAATATACCCATATATTCAATTGATGGGTTCAATTTATGCATAACAGATTCTGTGTATAATAAATATACCTTTAGTCGTATTCAACAATCTTCATTGAATATTGGTTTAGGAGATTTTTAAGATACCTGTAACATTTTTAGGTCATAGATATGTTTAGAATGCTTGTGAATGTCAACAAAATATCTGATTAGCTGGAGCAATTAGAAACTCAAACCAAAATCCATTTAGTTTCTTTTTATTCATCCAATATTTTAAATCTCTGTGAACTAATAATTACATCTCAAAGTTACTAAGAAAAATAACTTTTTAAAAATAATTTTTAATCTATGTTATTATTATACAAACCAAGAAAACTAAGCTTTGTATGTTAAAATAAAGATTATACAAAGTAAGTATTCATCATCTTAATTTTAATGACTATGGTTTACTTGGTCTTGAGGTTGTTGTGCATCTATCTTTATCAAGAGAGGCTCATTTAAATCCGTCGAAGCATCATCAGTAACGGTCAGCTCCGGCAAGGCTGCAACCGCTTCGTTCATGTCTCCTCCGTGCTCTGCTAAAGCTTTTCTTAGAGCGTCCTTCGCCACCTTTGTAACACACACCATTAATATCACTGCAAAGAAACAGATAGAAGAAGGAACTTGTAACATTAGTGATTCTGCCGCAATCGAAGGAACTAGTAACATTAGTTATGCCGAACTAACCGGATATTACAAGGCTCGAAATCAAGAACGCCTGCAGATTGCGGAAAACAGGTCAGAATAGAGATTGAAACAAGAAGCTGAGAATGTAATTAAAATTTGTGTAGATCTTACCCAGCGACCTGGCGAGAACTCGCTCCACTTGTGAGTTACATCAGAAAGGTCTTTTAGAGTTGTTCCAACATACACTAACGCAAGTGTTATTGGCTGCAAATTAACAATGTATCAAGCTGTATTATTTCCATCTTACAATTTAAACATTTTGCAGTCGTTATGAAGTGGTGGATTAGAATAGATTACCATCATCCCTAACCACGAAGAAAGCAAGTATGGACCTAGCCGAATTGGCGTGACAGATAAGAGGTAGTTCAACATGCTGAACGGAAGAAGAGGAGCAAGCCGGAGCAACAAGCATATCTATATTCAGTTTTGCATATTCATAAGTTTCAAAAGAAGAGTGTCAGCACAAAACTTGTAATGGGTTCTCAGTGCAAACCTTGAAGCCGGATTTCTCTATCGCGAGTGCCACTGATTGAAACTGAGGATAATCCTTTAATTTTGCAACTACAAAAGGTTTTCCAATCTGCATAAGAGCATTTTCATGTAAGTACCAAAATATCAAAAAAGGATAGCGTCAGTGGTTTATGCATGTCACTTCATTAATCTAATGGTTGTGTCTGCAAATCAATAAGAATTTGAGTGGCTTACCGTACGGCCTAGTAGAAATGCAGCTCCTGAGCCAAGTGTAGCACCGACTGAGTCCGCCACAAAACCAATTGGCAGCCCAAAAAGGTAGCCACCACCGAGCTGAATATATCACAGCTTCAACCAAATAAGATTTCTCAATTTTATAGATAAACCAGTCACTCTAACAAAGAAAGTTGAGAGTGGATGATAGCGGTAAATATATCACACACAAAAGAAATATGTATATATACCGTGAGAACCGAGGCAGGAACAGCCAAAACTGTTAGAGGAATGTACGCAACAGCTCTGCAGACATCGCAAAAAAAAAAGAGAAGTTCAGTACCAAGGTAATCTCATGTTCCTATATCTATGGATTAACATTAGCAATGAAACAGTGATTCAGCTACCACCGTTAGTGTAGCTCATTGCTATATTACTCACGCAAGAATCTAACTAGCTCCATAGCTCAAGAAACAAGAAGAAAAGAGACTTACAGGGCAAAAGGTCCCCAAGGCCCTAGATCTTGTTCAACCCATAACAAAAAATCCTTCAATAGCTGAAAAATAATACAAAGGAAATTAGTAAGTTTCAGATCATAAACTAGCTAATACTACAAATCACAACATCAAATGAAACGAATTCAAAAAGGGCATTTGCTTTCTGACAATTAGTTAATCAATGATAGTAAAGATCAATCCTTTTTCATTGCTAACACAAAAGAGCGACATTTACGAGAAATTCAAAGAAAAGCATGTCAATTTCCAGAGATCATCAAAAACCCATGTCAGAATAACCACATTGAGAACCCTAATTAGGCCAATTACGAACCTTCTCAACAGGGAGAAAATAACAAGCTAAGACAATTGCAGCTACAAGGATAAGGAGAACAGAAATCCGGAGAGCAGATCCCCACGTGAACGCCATAAAAGGCGAACTCTACGATGCAAAATGGTCTCCGGTGACTATTTCAACGGCGTTGCCGGTGTTTCTCTGACAAGCGAGAGCTTATTGAGAACCACAACAAATCGAAACAATTCCGACAAAAACCGCAACGAGATCTTTAAGGATGCAGAAAATCTGATGCTGGTGCTTGTCTTGGAGATGATGTAATCCGAAACCGAAAAAGACAAAAACTTTGGGGGGTTTCGTGAAGGTGTGGATTCAATTGTCGTTGATTTGGTTTGGAGACTCCATGTTTAGCGTAAGCATTAGAACTGTGACTGGTTTCATTAAACCGCGTGGCGCGTACCGACTTCCTTGCCGTCCTTAATCGATTTCAATATTATCTAATTCCTTTTGTTTTAAATTAAATTGGATGAGATTTTATTATTTAGAACCATACATAATTTTTTATTCGATTTACTAAAAATAAGAAGAGAATGAACAATTAATAATCACATTTGTATCCGCCTTGTATGAATTAACTATGTTTTTTATATTTGGATATGTATAAAATAATGACATTATAAAAAGAACAAAATAAGTTTGACCAAAAAAATAATAATAAAAAACAATGACATAAGTATATGACATGAATATTTCATGATCCAAATATTTAATTACTCAAAGTACTGATTCTTCATTATATACAAATGGAATTATAATTTTTTTTATTTGAATGACCAAGTTTTGAAAAGAGAAAACAATGCGTAATCGGATGATTTGTCAATGAAAGAAAGATGACGATTTATTTGTCTTCAGCTTGTGACTAAATACCGAATTTTAAGGCTAACATAATCAAGAAAAGTCTACACGAGACAAATAAAAGAATCTTCCTAAGTCCTAAACCAAACTTAAATTTAAAGCAGCTCTCTCTAGCCTCTACTCTAACGTAGACAAACTGCATTTAACAAGACATGAACAAGCATGAGATCAACAAAGTACTGATGCCCAATCTCGCCGTCTATCCACCGCACTTTCGCCGGAGGTCTTCCATAGTGAACGCCATCGTTACACCGGTTATCAAAATGCCACGGATACGTCATGTCAAAGTTATCAATCACACTTGAGACCAATCCTAACCCCTTCATTTTCTCTAAAAACACCCCATTGTACACTTCCATCTTGCTCGGGTTAAACGCAAGCTTCCTCGCGTAACCGCCCGTCGCTATCGTGTTCCTGAAAATCACTTTCGGAGGTCGCAATCCCCGGGCTTTCACCGAGTCGAAAACGTTCCTCCAGAACGCAGCCGCGGTTTCTGCTCCTTTCGTAAATGCTCTAAGGTTAGACCAGTGAATACCGTCGTGTAGACCCGAGTTAACGATCATCACGTCCGGTACACCGGTCTCTTCGACGAAATAGCTTTTAAGCAATTCTCTAAAGCTATCATCTTCAAGTGAATCAAGACCTAGATAGTTTTGAGTCTCGTTCCAATGTCCATTGAAGATACTCGTGATCCTAACTGTTTCCGATGAGTTCTTCGGATTCGAGAACTTCAAATCAAACCTCCTAGGAACAGCACCAATCTCCGGATGACCCAAGACAAAGTTCAACAAGTTTCTGATCGAATCAACATGATTAGAGTCACCCCAGAAGAAAATCCATTTGTTCTTCAAACAATCCCAAGCTGATTCACTAGAGAATAGCTTAAACGAGCAATGACTCGAGTAAACCCAACCATTGCTTTCTAACGCCGATAAAGCTCCGTCGCACCATGGTTCCCGGCAACGGTAACCATCTGGTAAGCAACGGTAACGTCCATCATTGCTGATTTCACACTCGTCGTTCTTACCAAGCCTAATCCACCGGCCAGACCAAACATCTCTGTCGAAATCGGACAATTCACATCTCCGGAGCTCCGGTAAAACAACGTGAGGTTTCTTGATAAACCGTAGTTTGAAATTTCGTAGCGTTCTGTTGAATGCGAAGCGTGCAGGGCTAAGTTTAAGACCTTGGAAGCGACGGAAGAGTAAAACAACGGTGAGATCATAATCTCCGGCGAAATCAGGATGAATCTGAAGAGATAAAGAGTAAGTTCCGTTTCCTAAATCTTTCACCGGTGGTCTTGATTTCCAGTTTTCACCGGAAAGATCAGTCTCGAAGTAATCTCCACCGATACAAACTCGTTCCCCAGAATCATCTAGAGAATGAAATCTGAATTCGTGAATCTCACCAGCCGTTAACTCTACTAAACCCTTCCCTTCGATTCCCGGAACAGAAATCTCAACGGTGTTTGCTTCTCTGCACTTCTCTCCACCCGGAGCTAACCAGTTTTTGAGTACATTCGCTGTGAAGTTCTGCTCTTGCTCGACGGAGATCCAGGCAAGCTTTACTCGGGTCGGATCCAGATCCAGAGAAGGAGGAGAAGTGAGTCGTATAGAGTAAGAGTTGAATCTCCATGATTTGATGAAGCTTCTGATTGAACAACTGTCAATGCTCCAGACAACAACTATGAGGAAGAAGACGAGAGATGTTAGCGCACTTAATCTCCATTGATGTAGAGGACTCATCGCCAGAGACGGAATCACTACTTTCTTCGGCATTTGAAGAAATCTGAAGAAGATGATGACAAATCGGCAAGAAATCAAATTTGTGACAAGGCGATTTCTAAAGGTGCGATTTTTATTTTGTAGTTTTGGTAAGTAACAGGTCCGATTTTTATTAGTTTCCTAGTTTCGAATCTCGAGCAGAACATTAGTCTCCAAAAGTACTAATTAGGTAAGAATTTAGAGATTGTCGGAAGGAAAATTGCTTCAAATTCAATGTGATTTGCCAAAAGGCCGAAGAGTATAGAAATGACAATTTAATGATGTACAGACGATTATACCCTTGTGAATCAGCAGATATTAGCATTGGCTCGAACCGGTGATCGCGCCAACTAATGAGCACTGACATGTGTTGTTGCGAAGGAAGCGTGTTCAGGAGTCGCGTCGGCGTGACGTTTCAGTGTACGGTGGGATTTTAGGACAATGTTCGCGGTCACGTGTCTTGTTTGTTTGGTCATTGTCGCACCCCCGCTTACATATTCTTTGCCGGGATAAAAATTTTAAACTGGTGTAAAAAAACAGATATTGAGATTTAGTAGCTACCCAACTAATTATTTAAAGATTAGGTTTGAGACTGGAACTTCATAATTTAGAAAGAAAAATTGTTAGGCTGCCACCAATTGAAATCCTTTTATAACTGAAAACCTTTTTGCTTACAATGATCCTTCAAATAATTCTTCTTTCCTTATCTTCTTTTATTGCAAGAACTAAATACTTACATAATTTATTCTAAATTTGAATATACTGGTATAAATTTTGAACAGAAGAGAAAAGAAGATATAGATTAGTATGATGTTGTTTGGCAAAAAAAAA
>Ga0041059_1003627_pt1 | contig 10358 bp, 11 predicted proteins | sample AraColnosormetaG_FD_56232 | JGI IMG/M metagenome (GOLD analysis project Ga0041059, IMG submission 56232) | Arabidopsis roots microbial communities from North Carolina, USA - Col MF nosort | ecosystem: Host-associated > Plants > Roots > Unclassified | place: USA: North Carolina | collected... | reverse complement strand
GTTATGGCTGAGTTATGTTATGTGTGGCTGAGATAGGTTTATGTTATGACTGAGTTATGTTATCTATGGCTGAGTTAGGTTTATGTTTTGCCTGAGTTATGATGAGTTTGTTTTATGTTATGGCTGAGTTATTGAATGCTTACGGCTGATTTATGGTTTATCAGATGTCTGAAGACCAAGCAAGGGATTACCCTCCAAGACTTTACCCAGAGGGGGATTCTAATCTGGAGGGTAAAGCCACTAATCACAACATAAAGCTGGGAGATTTCCCTGCAATTAGAGAATCAATAGGAAAAGATATATGGGAAGAACTGAAAGAGACACCGCTTGGGTTAATTGCTAAGCTTGTTGATAGTCATTTTGTATGGTTTGGTAAGACTGTACATTATCTACTATGCAGACAATTGAGAATACGCAAGAAGGAGCTTTGGTGTATCGTGGCTGGTCAACCCATCCAGTTTGGATTGAACAAATTTCGATATATCATGGGTTTAAACACAGATCAACTGCCTACAGAAAAGTTTGAGCGTGAAGCGGACTACAAAGCATTCTTCAGGGAATTTCGTGTGCCAACCGGTGAAGGACCTAAGTTAGAAGAACTTAGGGAAGGCTTAGTAATGTGCAGAGCTTGGCCTCCTGAAAAACGTAGATGGTTTGGGTTATTGACTCTTCTATCCATTGGAATTTATGGCTTGCATCCTAACTCTAGGATACCATTTGAGAGCGCCAGAAGAGTTTTCGATGACGAAGCCATGAAGACTTATCCATGGGGTCGGGCAGCATTTGAAGCCCTCGTCGTTTCTATAAAGTTGTTGAGGCCTATAGGCAAGACGTACACCGTCAATGGTATGGCTTTCGTGTTGCAGGCTTGGGCGTATGATTCAATCATCATCATCGGCGAGCGTTTTGGGAACGTAGTTAAAGCGGATGAGATTCTGTGCTTAGATGGGGTGGCAACAGTACCCGTGCAACAATAGAATCAGCCATTGCTGAAGATATCAAAGCGAATGGTGGTGAGGTACGGTTTTGGCTCTGTTATGATAGTTATTGACTAAGTTATGTTCTGTTTTTTATCAAATATTTATGTTACGGCTGAGTTGTGCTCTCTTATCACTGAGTTAATGTTCTGTTTTTTTTGTCAAGTATGTTATGTGACGGCTGAGTTATGATCTGTGAACGCTGAGTTATGTTCTCTTTTTTGGCAAATATGTTATGTGACAGCTGAGTTATGTTCTGTAATAGCTGAGTTATGTTATGTGACGGCTGAGTTATATTCTGTAATGGCTGAGTTATATGATGTGACGCTTGAGTTATACTATGGCTGAGTTAAACATACTGATGGGTTTTATTATCTCTTGTGTTGTAGCTGCGTGTGCGTAAAATGGTTCTAAAGGCTTAGTTAAGCGAGCTGTTCCATTCTTGGCCAGACCAATTAGCAGACCCAGCACTCGATCACTTGATCGAAGACATACACGAGCTTAAGCTTGTTAAAGGTTATTGGGATGTGAAAACGAGTGAGAAGAAGAAGAAACTCGTAAAAGATAATGATGCAGATGTGTCTGAATCTCCCGCAAAGAAGCAGAAAGTCTCTCTGAATCTCCCGCAAAGAAGCAGAAAGTCTCTCGTGAGAAAGATGCCCAAAAGAAGAAGAAGAATAAGAAGAAGGAAGTAGCTGTCGAATCTGATGAGGACGAGGACGAGCAGGATGTTCGGGGAGAACAGCAGTCGCTCGTGGATGTGGTGTCCAACTTGATCTCTCCCTTAAGCTCAAGGTTTGACACCGTTGATAATAGCATCAAAGTAATGTCCTCCCGTTTGGAGGTGATTGGAGTTCAAGTAGAATCGAGGATTGATGCAAAGTTTGAAAGAAGGTTTGCATCTATTGAGAACGAGGTCAAACACATGAAAGAGCATCTGAAGGGCATAGCTGACGCATAATTAAACTCTAGTTTAATTAGAGATATGTTTTTAACCAAAGGGCGGCAAGGCTACCTTAAACCCCAAACTCAACAGACACCAGAAGGTTCAAGGAAACCTACAAATAACCAATCTGTTACTAGTCCTCCTCCAGTAAGCTAATGGCTGAGTTATTACTTTGATTTAGTTACGACTGACTTATCTTCATATTATACAACTGAGTTATAACTTTTATTTAGTTATGACTGCGTGATCTGCATATTATACGACTGAGTTATACCTTTTATTTAGTTATTGTTGAGTTATATATATACATAGGCCTGAGTTTTCGTTATTTAACGCCTGCGTTTTCTTTACGTTTATGGAGTCAAAAGAAGTTGTAGTGGTAGAGAAGGATGCTGATATTGCTGAGGTTGGGGTTAGTAGGAATCTTGATGGAGAATTTGCTAAGGCCACTGATGGAAACCGTTCTGATATTGATTTCATTGAGACGTCTCCTGTCAACCGCCGTTTAGGCTCTATGACGGCGGGAAGGAGAATTTCCTAAGCGAAGGCATCACCAAAGAAGAAAGGTAATGTTAAGGAGAAAACATTAAATGATCTAATCGTGAAAGAATCAGGCAGAAGAGGAAGAAAGGCTGGTACAAAGCCACCTACAAAGGTGCCTACAAAGGTGCCTCTAAAGGTGACAATAAAAAAGCTAAAATCATCTGAGGAAGCCAAGGAAAAATCTGACGGTGATACTTTTTCTGTCCCCAAGAATAAGCCTGAGGTAGCCAAGGAAAAAACTGACGGTGAGAGGGTAGCTGATGATGATTCTATACTTGATATTACTGACTAGTGGGTAGCTGAAGATAATCGCCTGCTACCTGAGTCTGATGAAGATGAGGAGGAAACCATTAGGCTGCGGAGAGTAAAAGCTGTGAGGAGAAAAACTGTTAAGCTGGCCCTGAATGGGAGGTCATTGATTAAACTCGATGAAATGACCACTATAATTTTTTCAGTAATTGGACATCTCTGATAAACTGTCCGTTATTGTGAGAAATAACCTTGTCGTTAGGAAGAAAGGATGAGACGTGTAAATGATGAAGCTGCTGCGGGACAAGGACGGCGCGGACGGCCCTCTGTGCATAAAAAACAAAGTCAACTCATTGATTCTACACAAATATAAAGAATTAAATTTGTATGTAGAAGATAATGCTCCTTACCCATCTCCAAATTATATAACTGTTGTAGTTAATTTTATTGTACTGAACTTGCGCCTTTAAAATATTCATGTTGATTTCATGTTGATTTCTTTCTATTTACAATTATTATTTTATTGCAAATTCATGATCATAATAAGGACAATGAATTAAATTAAAACTATGATTCCAATAATAAATAGAGATGAATTGTTTACCAAGTGGAATTTGGCATTCTTAAAATCTCCGAATTTAAGAATATCTTTTAAGGTCTTACTTATGTAAAGTGGATCCTGAACGAATTCTTCATAAGTCTTAAGATCATTTCCATTATAAATCTCTATTTCTTCCTCAAAAATAGAGCATGATGATTTTTCTCAAATGTATCACTCTATATATTACTCAAAAATAGAGATAGTATTAAAAAAAACAATTACTCTATATATAGAGCAATCCTAGTATTTACTCTATTTTAGAGTAACATATACAATGAGGTTGTAAAAAATGTACTGTATAATAGAGTTTTAGAGGAAAAAATAGAGTGGGATTGGAGATGTTCTAGCATTTCTCATAGTAGTTATGCCTAGTTATGTCTACACCACAATCACATTATTAGCCTTTGGGATTGTAGATCACTTCAATATTCCTGCTAGTGAATAAATTTTTTATGACAATTTAATATCATTTGTCCGTGTGTAATTGTGAACAAAATTGAAAAATACGAAGAAATTACTAATTAAAAGAAAAAAAATAATTCATGAACTAACCTCACTGATACCATAAATTTTTCACATAACAAGATTTTTTTCGGTTGAGTTAATAGCATATTTCAATAAAGTAGTTAAAACAATCGAATTCTCATATGTTTGGTGTAAGTTATTGGACTTGCGCTTTCAAAAACTCCGGGTTGATTTCTTACTATTTAAAATCACTATTCTTATTGACATATGAAAAATATTTACTTAAAGACTATGTGAAGAAAAGTAGTTTGCTGGTACTGGTAGGGTTCTTTGAGGTTCTCTAAACTGTTACGGTGATACCCATACAACATAAACATAATAATCTGTCCCAAATACAGATCATAATTCTCTGATTATAGAGACACTTTTTCAGGTTTAAGGTAATTTAGTTGGCTCTGTGGACTCATAAGCAGCATCAGCTGAAGAAGTATCAATGTCGTTGAGACCCAACTCCTCGTTTTGCTCCCATGATCTCTCGTACTCTTCAACTGTAGTTTAAAAAACACAACAACATTTGTTACTTGAACCCCAAGACTCCAGTTCTAATTGACATATTCACTCCTAATTCAAGTCGATTTCATTATACAGTAAGCAGAAAATCAAATAACGTTGTTTCTTCTTGATCTACAACGACTGTATATAAAAGCCTTCCGTGAGAAACATGCAAGGAACACCTTTAGTTAATGAGACGGATACGAAATCAACGGTCCTAGTATATGCTTCGATCCCACTTAAGGTTGTAGTCAAGGAACATTGAGTAACTTACATGTGAGCTGATGATCATCTTTGATATCATCTGTTACTGGTGAAATAAAAGAATTCGCTAATTCGTCATCAAGAATCAATGTCCATTCCTGTTCTAAGCTTAGAAGCTGCAAAGAGAGATAAGGAAAGGAAAGCATCTTTATAATAAAATCCAGATCTTATTGCTTTGCTTCCTCTTGCACATCAAGAACAAGAGAAGGCTTATACTCAACATAAACTCGTACCTTAGTTAGTCTGGATCCAAATTCTTTCCACTTGTTAATCTTACTCTGCTCCAAACTGTCACCAAAAGTGAATCCATGGACTCTCGCTAAGCCTGTGAGAACCCATACCATACTTGGATCAGTAGATAAGAACTATAAAAAGGCCAGGATCGTAACGCTTCCATTGACCATTATCCCAACAATGAAAGCTTGGTATGGAAGAATATATGACATTGATTTATGCCATCGTTGATGGTCCTCTAAAACTGTTCTACTGTACTTATTTTACTTAAAAATGAGTAAGACGCATGTTCAGACTAGACAAGGATAATGTTTGGATGTTAAAAGGTCATACTCACTTTCTCTGATCTGTGTGACCAACCCTTCCACTGTTGTTACCATTCCACCAAGTGTACCACCAGCTAGCTCCAAATCAAGTTCTGGGATTTTCACTCCTGCAGTGTCTGACTAATACACGCAACAAACAAAATTAAAATTTCTTGCCATATGGGAAGGTGCTGCTCCAAATATATATAAAAAAGTATCACACATTTCCTAGCATACATAGTGGTGGTTCATACGGTTTTCTACTATGATATCGCCATCAGATGTCTTTACATATATACCAAAAGCTAACAATGATCAAACAAGCCTATTCTACATCTATACCATACAGTTATTACATAACCAACTAAACTTTAGCACAGGGCTAGATTCATTGTCAAACCTTTACCAAACTTAAACTATATACATTCTGTAAGGGCATATACTTTAACCGTAATGTGACATTCTCAGCTACTTTAAGATACATAGAACGATATGAAGAAACCTCTATTGGTCCACCACACATCCAACAGTTTTACTAAAGGTGCAATACTATAGAAAATAAACAAATTGAAGCAAAAAACTAACCTTGATAACATCGCGGCTAAGGTCAGTTATGTTCTTCACAGAGAGCGTAATTTTCTTTCCCTTTTCAGGAATTGCACCACCAGGCTTCAACTGTTCAGAATTACCCAAAAAAGTTAATAACCTAAAGACCAAGCCTGTGTCTGCAAAATCTTCGAAACCAATGGGAAGCCAACCTCAGAATTCCGATAGCCACAATCATCACATGTAGATGCCATGACGATAACCTCCTGAAAATACGGGATTTCTATCTTATGTCAAGGCGTAACAGCATCGAGGAGTTCACCAACAAACATAAGTGTAAAACTTGTTTCAGAGAACCAAGGAACGGCTACAGAGTTTTGAAAGAATACTAGTAACGAACATCCGTGTCTCACACAGCTTTGTACATGCTCCGCAAGTTGAAGGGAAAGTCATCACCTGTTAAAAATGAGCAATAGTAACGTTATATGAACTCACCATTTTAGTTTTAAACTCTCACAAAACAACCTTTTGACATTGATTTCTTATCTCAACTCAAGTGATCATAACATTGAGCTTCAACAAAACTATTCCAAAATTTGTAGGGTCAGAACTTACCTCTTCAGGCGCAGAGTATCTAAACAAGTTATCTGAAATATCAGTGCTATTACTCTGCGCAATAGCCCGATGACCAGCTGTTGCTCCGATAGTTCCATGAGGTAGAGCAGTTGTTTGAGTAGAAGGTGTTCCCAGGCTTCTTTCTGACTGTCCAGTCTGAGATGGGTTAGTAAGATATCCAAGAGTTGCTTGTTGTTCGGGTGTACGCTCATAGAACTTGATCGTTAGTGAGGGATCTAATGATGGAGCATGTCTGTCATATGTTGTAAACTTGTGTCATAAGCAGATAAAATAAATATAACTACATTTTATTATGGTACTTCCAAGTTAAATATCCTTACGGGTTCTCAATGAAACTGTTTCCAGCAGGATCATCCAAAATGAAGGTGAATGATGTCTCTGCTTTAGCACAAGCTCTCAGTTTAGACAAGAATTGGTCTATTGCTTCAGCTGTTTTAGGATCCACTTTCTGTTTCAAGCAACATATATAGTTTAAGATTCCTGACTATAAAACAATCAAACTTGACATCTAAAAAAATGTGGAGCTCCAAGTCAGAATTTACCCTGCGTTCTTCTTGAAGGGCACTCAGTTCATCAGCAGCCCTGGATAGTATCCCTTCCACCTAGAAATTAAACAAAAAGGGGAGCTGGGAGCGTCATTGACATGGAACTCGAAAATGAAAAAAACAAAGATCTTAAACGCCATTGTATAGGCTTATTCTCCACCAAAAAATGAGTTAACGGAAACAAGATATTCCCAACTGCTAACACCAGATTGAAGCTAGCAAAGAAATACTGATAGGGCTCCGATGGCAATCTTCTCAATATTCATCGACCAAGTGACTAGCGAATAGTTATTTTGTCATGAATAGACCAGAAGATTTTTAGGTTGTTCAAAGAAACAACTACCCCCTAAAAATGAACAGTTTGTATCACAAGATGGTTAAGAGGACTTACCGTAGATAAACTACCACTTTGGGCCTCTGGTGGAATCTCAAAATCCAGTTCAGGAATCTGAATACATATATTAATGCAAACTACTATCAGTTTCCAGCTTCAAATCAGTCCAGTTTTCATATTATAAGAAGGAAACTAATTCACAGTTTTCAGGGAGATTAGGGGAAGCTGTTTCTTATAAATATGCTCGGTTAAGAAAATACTGAATCCGAAGATGCATTGAATTTCCCAGAATCAGTAAGAGAACTCACCTTAATAGTGGCTGATTCAGATTTTACAACTTGCCGGTCAAATGTCTGCATTCAGAGAGAAATAAGAAGGTAAAATTAGCTTAGGGAGCAAGAGACAACTAAAGAAAGATAATTCATGTTTTTTCTTATAAGAATGGCAGGCTACATGCTACCTCATAATTGCATCTCCACATGAAAATTATAACAAACTTCTATTGAAAAGAACAAAACTTTAGATTTGAATCAATGCACCAACCTTCACATCACCAGCTGAAACCTCTAGATGGTAAGAGCATCCTCGGGGTTGAATCTCGCCAGCAAACTGAACTTCATTATTCCTATAAAATATACCAGAGATCAAGAAAAGGCTTATCTTTTTTAATTGAGAAAATAGACAATATATAGTGTATCTCAAATCAAATACTTAAAAGCATCTCAAAATCATAAGAAGTTGTACCTTTCTCCGCAATGCGGACATTCAAATGCAGATATTAAGACCTGTAACCAGAAATATGTTAGCAGGAAGCTTCTAAGCTAACACAAGGTAGAGAAAATTCTAAATAAAACGTCGAACCAACAAAACTTAGTGGATTGTTAGTTTTCTAGAATGTCGTCTACTCACATTAGCTAGAATATTAAAAATCTGAATCTAGAAAATGAACAAAATTGGGTACTCTTTAAAACATACCTTTCTGAAGTGAGGTATTAAGGTCAATAGAAATCTAGTTGTTCCCTGGAAAAGAAATAAGAAGCTACTTTATGCACAGAAGAAGGATCAAGAGAAAGACCAAGAAAATCTCATACGTTGGACTCTTTACAACTGAAAAAGATTTCAGCCAAAAATAAACTAGTAGCTGAAAGTTCACAATATAAAGCTTCCCAATTGATTTCCACAGAACCACATATGTTAATATATTTCATTCCATCACCAAGACTTAGCCAATAAGGTCTGTTTCATCCCCGCTATAATACACTTCATTACAATCTCAAGAACCATTGGACTGTAGAACGAACTAATGTTATTAAAGCCAACATGTACAATTTGGGAACAAGCTCAAACTAAAAAGCAAAGACTAAAGCGACGCTAGCCTGTTTCCTAGACCTGTATAACCTTTCCTCCTATGACAAAGGATAAGGACTACATAACAACATCAGGAATCTCAATAAAACTTGGTAAAGTTCCTCTAAATCTCACAAATACTTAAGTTTCTCTATTTCCAACCTTCTCCCATCTCAAATTTGATGAAGATGCTCCAAACTGGCAAGATTTCAAAGGCATTGAGATGGTTTCACTTCTAGTAAATTTACAAAGCAATGAGAAAACAAATACAGTCACTGCAAGCTACGCGTTCAACCAATTTCTCCATCCACAAAAAGATAAGCTTACACAGAAAAATTCCAATTGTAAAATCAATTGGAATATACACATAGACCTTACCTACAAACCGAGACACCTAACCAAATGTAAGTGTGTGAGAGAGATAAAGAGACATACATTTTCACCGCAGCGCATACACATACTCTCAACTACATAGAGAGGAGCACCAAAGGAATGATCAGCCGAAACTGCTTCAACTACCGAGCCAACATCGATTTGTTGATCATTCCCGTTGTCCATCACCTCCAAAAATTTCTCCAAACAATCCTATGAAGTTCAAAAACCTATTATTAGAGAAAACAAGCTAAAAAGCATGAAACTTTGTGCTCATTAACAGCTAGACAAAACATAAACTTATATCCAAAATTTCCAAACACAATCCCTATACTAAGAATTTATATAAGAGCTCTTTCAAAGGTCAAATCAGAGTGGGACAGAGTGCTCAAGATAAGTTCCTAGAAATCGAGAAACAGAGTTCAATTTCGTCAATCTCGAGAGAATAATAAGAAAAAAGGAACTTACTTTGATATCAATTTCTGATGTGAGAAGCGAATATGTGTATCAAACAAGAAAACTTACCGAGTAAAAGAGACAATGCTTGAAATTTTACTAAACTCAGGCAAGAAGCAGAGGACACCGAAGAGCTCTAGAAACGGCGAGAGAGTTGAAGAAGAACCCACGTGAGCATCACGTGTTTGTCTTTTGTTTATTGTTTATCTTCGGGTCGGGTAAACCAATCCTACTCACCGCCAAGAATTGTTCTTGTCCGGTCTGGTTTAGTTAAACTGTTCAAAACCGAAACCTAAACGACGTCGTTTTGTCTGAGTAAAGAAAAGGGTTTTCGACTGGTGAATTCTTCTTCTGATTCTCGTCGCCGGTAGTTGTTTCCACGAAAAACAAGTGATGGAGGAAGTAGTGGTAGTTGCAGAGCCACCACCGAAGATTACTCCCTTTGTGGAATACGAAGAAGAGCTTGAAGATGATGACGATGATCTCTCGCTTTCGTCAGATTCCGATATCGCTGAAGCTCTTGATTGGCTAGACGGTAAAGACGATGACGAGCTAATTGGTGGTGGCTTTTCTCTTCATGCTCGTCGTCCTAATGCTCACGGTGGACATGGTTCACGCCCTAACTCTAGTGCTCTTCAGCCTATTTCAAATAAGGCCCAGAAGCTTACTAGTCACGTTCGTGCTTCTCCTTTGGAGGTACCGTTTCTTATCGAATTTTTGTTTAGAATTTGAAAAAAGCTTCTGAATTTCTTATAAAGATATGATCTTTACATTTGAAATAGCTTCTGAATTGCTCATAGTCTCTGCTCAAATGAACATTGAGTTTATAGGGTTTAGGTTCAGGTAGGTTTTGTGTAGCTGGAAATGTGATTTTGAGTTAATTGATGATGCAGGGATGGGAAGGAAGAGTTAAAGTTGGGATGTCGAATTCTGTGACAACTGCGATTCGTGGAAGTCTTAGAGATACAGAAATTGGGAGAAGTAGG
>Ga0041059_1003626_pt1 | contig 10364 bp, 4 predicted proteins | sample AraColnosormetaG_FD_56232 | JGI IMG/M metagenome (GOLD analysis project Ga0041059, IMG submission 56232) | Arabidopsis roots microbial communities from North Carolina, USA - Col MF nosort | ecosystem: Host-associated > Plants > Roots > Unclassified | place: USA: North Carolina | collected 2013-09-02 | reverse complement strand
TTTTTTTTTTTTTTCTGACATCTAGGTTTTTGTCTAGTCATGATGCAAATCTCAAAATATCTCTCACTCACTTAATAGTTTTTTTTAGAAATTTTTATATTTTTCATATTCATTTATTAATTTCATGTCTAATCTTTGTTTAATAGATTTTTTCCTTCAAAATTGCTCAGAATATCTCTCACTCACCTAATACATGAGCTTCCAATCATCCACTCTATTTTGTTGTGATATTTTGTAGAATGATTTTATATTTTTTTCAATTTCCCAACAACAACCCTAATATTTTCTCAAACCGTTTTTAATTTCTCAAAACTTCTTTGAATTGTTTAATTTTTGATAACACCGTAACTTTACCTATTTTTATCGTCATTTTAATAATTTTTCGATAAGAGGTTAGTGTGATATTCATTTTCTTCAAGTATCTTTCTACTAATATTTAGATATTTTTAAAACAGAGCAAAACAAGTTTTTGAAGACATGACAATTTTCGTACATATAATGTGAGATGAAAGACTTCACACCGATGAGAAATAAAGACGTTAATATATCATCACTAGTTTTTCAAAGACTAGGCAGCATGAGGTGAGTGTTTACAAACATTCCATCATCTCTAATAGACACAAGGGTACTTACAAGATTTTAATCAAATTTCTAAGTACTTGTTTGAATATGTCATTATATTAGTTTAATTTTAAAATTTCATCAGGTTTCATTTCCGAGGACATTTATCGTACTCATCTGAAGAAAACCAGTCCAAATTATCTTCAATTTTCTCAGACTTGCGCTAACTACAAATCATGCTTACCATTTATGCCACTTCATATCTTTCATCACGAGCTCCTCTAATATTGGACAACCTGATAAGAAACTAACAAACACGTCAACATCAACAACTAGAATGTCTTCAAGCCACAAGGTCTTCTGACAAGGAAGATGAATAACAGCTTCATCATCTCCATTTATCCAAATCAAACAACGGTTAGTTGCTTACTTCAAAATTACAAGAGTAGCTTACAAAAACACTTTTGAACTCAATTGGAAAATTCCTTCTATACCAATTATGCTAAGCGTTGGCTACTATATTCCATTGTCCAATGGATAATCTACCAAACGAGTTACAAATCCTCCATCGATTTCGTCATTAAGCGTCAGCGAAAAACTATCCAACTTATGGTTGCAACTTCTCAGCCTCAACACTTGAGCACAAATCTCACTAAATGCTCTTCCTCTTGATCATCACTAAAAGAAACATTCAGCCTTTAAAGATTCACATCTCAATTGTCCATTATCCTTTCATAAAAAGAAGAGACACAATAACCGATGTCAAGGAAATAAGGATGAGTTTGATTTTTTTGCTTTCCATTTAATTTTCTGAAGTGCAAATGTTAAAACGGATCACTTGGCACGAGATATTTATACACAACCGCACTATATTGTCTATATAATCAATATTTTTCAACATTGACTCATTTGAGTTAATTTAATAATGTCGAAAAAAAACTATATAAAGAAAATATTTAGAATATCCAAAATAAAACAATATTGTTCTAGTGGAGATTGGTTAAGATTTTACGGTTTCGAACAAATACATATTAAAATTTATACTAATAATTATATTACCTAATAAAATTACATAATTTGCAAAAAATATTTAGCCAATGAAGAAAAAAAAAGAAAGTTAAATACACGTCCGACAAAGGAAAAAGAAAGTATATACACGTAATAATATCTCTTAAATACTAAAAGAACAAGAAAAAGTAGCTCCTCCTCCTGTCCTCGCCGCGTCGAAATGTCGACGGCTTTCAATTCCCGATCAAATTTACAAGGGAATCCGTGGTAGCTCTTTCAATTCTCCTGGCTCCGCCGCTCCTCTGGTAATTTCTCCGAGGTTAGCTCGTCTGCTACAATGAAATCGGCAATCGTCTGGGGAATCAGCAGCTCCTGCGACGGCCACATCTTCGCCGTACATCCGTGGATAAGGAAGAAGAGATTCGAACCTGGATAATCTATGAAGCGAACAAAGACAGACAGAACTTGGAGCGTCAAATCTGTGAGTGGAATTACAGGATAGGACCAACTAAGTCATAACATGTATATAGTCTGTTGTTACACAATTCACAGTTTTGATTTTGGGTTTAGTTAAATGTCTGGCTTGGCTAATCATGTGGTTGGTTCTCAAAGACTGACAAGGAACTTCGATTGTATATACACTGGTTTAAGATGCTAGGCAGTTTTTCATCAACTGTTAGATTTCGATTTCTCTATGTAGCACTAATATACATTTTGGTAGTCTTAGCTGTCTGTCTTTGATCATTTCACCTGACTATTATGATGATTTACCTTGAATATTTGTGACCTTGTTGTAAGTCCTATCCAGCAAGGATCTCATTTGATGTTTCGAAACTCCAGGCGACCCTCGAGCTATGCTCTTCCACAGGTAGATAGATTTCATTCGGTTGCGTTCATGACATTGACGACCTTGTATCCGTCTCTTATCAAATTTGACTGTCCTTTGTTCATAATGATGGTCTCTTTTTTAATGCTTCCAGGATAATACAAAATGTATTTGACCTTGGCTTGGAAGTTCTGCAGAACATTTAATTGTTTTTGTAGCTCTCTCTGTCTCTGTCTTTTCTTGATGAGACCACCGGACCAGACACCCTGCTGTTAATACATTTACCTGGAAGAGAGTGGAATCGGAATCATAGAATCGCTTCAGTTCTCAACGCCTTGAGTTACTACTCTTCTTGCTCATAAATCAGAAGGGTTTCAATGTACAAGGTCGATTGATGTTTGCTCGCTCCACAAACTCAGAAGCCTCTATTGATGAAATTGCAGACGATTTTGGAAGACTCAAATGATGATGATTGGTGGTGAGGCTACCTCGCTAGTGTATCAATTGTTTTCTCAAAAGCTTTAAAACGTTGAAAATAAGCATAATTCCACAGGTTTATATTTGTATTTGCACTTCTCTGAGAATAGTGGAGGTTTCAGTTGTTAATGAGTGTATTTGCTGCCTTTAATCACAAGTTTTTTCTTAACTTTTCTAAGTAAGCATTCACAGAGTTTGTAATATATCTCTTTAATTACATTACCTTAAGAACAAGATGCATTTTCAGAGCCATAAAGTTGAATCATTATATGCACACAAAAGACTTTCAACTTTGGTCACAATTACTCTACTACACGCCTTTGCTTAAGCTTGGAGTACAGATATCTGAACATTTGGGGAAGCTTTTCCTTCAAGTCTCCGAAGTTCAGTGGCAATGTCGTAAAGAGCGGTAACGCTATCTTCTGTTTGCCCATATATTTTCACTTGTTGGAGATGTAGCATTCTCATCAAAAACCACCGTACTTGCTCACCAAATCGGGCTGCATCCTCAGTAACTTCTCCTCTCTTTTTCCCAACAACTCCTTCGTATATCTCTAGGTGAGTAACAGGAGATTTTACTAGGTAAGAGATTGCCTGCTCCATGTTCCTCCTGCAGGGACACACATCACCACACACATCTGTGGCTAAGTGGAAAAGCCCCTGAAACATAAAGACATACAGTAACGCATATGTTTTGCTTTTAACCATAAAATCGATTCACTAAGCAGCTTGGTTTCTTACCTCCAAGACGAGGGTTTCCAAATGTGGACATTTACTAAGCAGCTCTGGAATCGCATCCCAGCCTAGTTCTTTGTCACTCTGAATAGTCAGGTGAGTCAAGTATACGAATTCAGGAATTGGAGGATCGAAGTAGTGGTGAAGGACCTGAAACACAACACAAGCAAATCAATTAGTGTTGTCTTGTCTTCCAAATCTCAAACGTGTTATCAGACAAGAAATTCTCCTACCTGAATTGTGTTCGCATACAAATAGAGTTTCCGAACACTTGTTATTCCTGTGATAAAGGCTGTGGCATTATCACCAACAATCACTTCTTGTCCCTCATCTTCTTCCTCTTTTTCATCTATCATTTCAAGTCTGATCTTGGCTTCAATAAGGGAAGAAAATTTCAGTAGTGGATATTGCCCAGCAATATGATCAGTGTACTCAAGATACAAGACATTCGGAGTGTCAAACAATACACTTTGAGGGCATCTATCATACTCATCCATTTCAACATAATCAGTCCAAACAATTTTCAATCTTCTGAGACTTGCGCTAACCACAAAACAGGCTTCCCAATTATGCCACTTCATATCTATCATCACGAGCTCCTCTAGTATTGGACATCTTGATAAGAGTCTAACGAACACTTTAACATCAGCAACTAAAACGTCGTCAAGCCACAAGGTCTTCAAACAAGGAAGATGAGCAGCAGCTACATCATCTCCATTTATCCAAATCAAACTACGGTTGGTTGCTAACTTCAAAGTTACAAGAGTGGCTTGCGAAAACACTCTTGAACTCAGCTGGAAATTTCCTTTTATATCATATATGCTAAGCTTTAGCTTCTCTACTCCATTGTCCAATGGATAATCAACTAAATGAGTAACAAATCCTCCATCGATCTCGTCATTCAGTGTCAGCGAGAAACTATCCAACTTACGGTTACCTCTCTGCCTCAACACTTGATCAACAAATCTCACAAAATGCTCTTCCTCTTGATCATCACTAAAAGAAAACTTAAGACTTGAAAGATTCTTCATCTCACTTCTCCACCATCCTTTCATAAAGAGAAGAGAAACAGTAACCGCGGTCTTGGTTGGTAACCAAGACAATATGTGAGGTGCAAGACACTTGGGCAAATCACAAAGCTCCGTTTTCTTCTTCTTATTATTCGATGTCATCTCAACAAACCTGAAATTAAACAAACACAAAATTAAAATCTGTATAAGAGAAAATAGAAATCTGAGAACTAAAAGCAAAACCCATAAATCATACAAAAAAGTAAAAGGACGTTGAGGAAAAATCGAGCTACTTTTCATCAGGAACAAGTAGAAACCAAAAAGAAATATGAGAACTAAAGCAAAACCCATAAATCACACATAGAGAAATCAAGCAGAATCCATTAATCATACTAAAAATATAAGGACGTTAAGGGACAATTCGAGCTACTAAGATACTTCTCATTAGGAACACAACTCATGGAACTAATTTTCAATTTGCTTCCATTTTCAAATGACTTTTTCTATAGATTAAGAAATTAAAAGCATGAAATCCTCCAAAACAACAAAGAAACAGAACGCACCTGTGTGAATCGTGGTTGAGCAGATTTAAACCCTAAGCCTCCTTGTGTTTATTAAATCGAAAAAGAGATGGAGAAATGAGAGGACTGAGACTTTTTTTTTTCTTTTTTTTTGGGACAAAACATTTTCGGAGAAAATATCACTAAAATCCTCAAGTTAATGAAAACGTTGATTTAAATCCTCAATTCTCCACAAAACAAAGTAAATATCAAATTTATATTAACCTTCCAAATAAATATCCAAATTTTGTTGACCTGATTTAGGCATACTATTAAGTAGATTATATATCCTATTAACGGAGTTAATTTTTTTTAACAGAGAACCTTTAATTCAAAACGTTATTGTTTCTAAAAACAGAGCGATATCGTTTGGTAATAGTGTATTAACTAAATCCCCAAATTCAATCTAAAATTCTTAAATCAAACAAAAATTTTAACCCTAAATTTTCATATGATTTGAAGCTTGGGATTTAGTTGAACCGTTATAACAAAACCACAATGTTTTATTGTTACATTTTTAATTTATTTATTGTATCATATGGGCTAATTTGTTCTTTTAGAATCCATAATTGATCTAATTGGTGCATAAATAAAAAGGATTAAAGGGAGATAATCAGTTAACAAATTTGTAAAATTCCTTAAAGTAGGTTATATAAATAGAGAGCAAAACAATATACTTTCAATTGTAATCTTGTAGCTAGGGGTGTCAAAATGGGTCAAAATTCATGGGTCAACTCAACTCAACTCAACCCATGAACCCTAAACCCTAATGAGTTGAAAATTTTGAGTCAAATGAGTTGATGGGTCAAATGAGTTGATGAGTCAATTGGTTTGATGAGTAAAATGAGTTGGGTTGTAATGGTTAATGGTTTCAATGGTTTACACAATTAACCCATCGAGTTTTGTAAAATTGAATTAAACCAACTAAAATCTCTAAACCAATGCCAATTTAAGTTTAACCAACACATCTAAACCAATTTAATAAAATAAATATTTTTCCAAATTTCTTAAATATACAAGCGATGAAATTGAGAAAAAGTAAACTCGTAATTTTCTCGCCAAAAACGCAAACCCGTAATTTTCCCGCCAAAAACATAAACCCAAGATTTTCCCGCCAAAAACGTAAACTCGTAATTTTCCCGCCAAAAATCGTAAACCCGTGATTTTCCCGCCAAAAACGTAAACTCGTAATTTTTCCGCCAAAAACGTAAAGCCGTAATTTTCCCGCCAAAAACGTAAATCCGTGATTTTTCCTCCAAAAACGTAAACCTGTGATTTTACCGCCAAAAACGTAAACCCGTGATTTTCCCGCCAAAAACGTAAATCCGAGATTTTTCCACCAAAAATGTAAACCCGAGATTTTCCCTCCAAAAACGTAAACCCGTAATTTTTCTGCCAAAAACGTAAACCCGTAATTTTTCCGCCAAAAATGTAAACCTATAATTTTCCCGCCGAAAACGTAAACCCGTGATTTTGCCGCCAAAAACGTAAACCCGTAAAATGTAGAATCCGTAAATATCCTAAGTTTGATGATAATGAATTAATAATAATTATTATTTATTATTGTTTTATAATAATAATTAATTAAATTATTACTAAAATAGGTTAACCCATTTAACAACTCAACCTATAATAATTAAATGATTTATGGGTTGACCCAACTCATTTTGTTAAATGGGTTGGGTCAACCCATAACTCATTTAACCCTAAACTCATTTGATTATGAGTTGAGTTGAGTTGGATTACCCATTTTGGCACCCCTACTTGTAGCTATACTAATAAATCATATGAAATAAAATGAAAAGTTCAAAAATAATAATTAATTGTTAATAATACTTTTGTGTACTATTTTAAATTTTAATATAAAGATGTTACAATTTTTTTTTTTTTGATAATGGAGTTTTTTCTTAAGATAATAGTTAACAGAAATAATTAAAGAGATATTATTGAAGAGTGAAAGTTATCATTCCGATCAGTACTAATTAAAGAACTAGGAATTTCAAAAAAAATGATTATTCCAAAATATACTTCACTATATAGATATATATATATATATATATAGATGTTACACAAATAAATAAATAATGTACTTCAACTTGCAGGACCTTTTTATCTTTTGTTATACTGTTATATGATTATTTACTAATAAAAAAACTGACAATTCTTTATTTTTTTCGTTTTTTTTTTTCTTTAACGGCTATTTTTTTCATTTACATGGTTACGTTCTAATATTACCCTCGTTTCAATCCGTGTTTGGAAAGCGTTTTAACAAGGTTATTTTTTTTTACAAAATTTATGGTGGCTAGAATAGAAAGACATAAAAAGAACGAATACTCTGTGCTTTATAAAAACCATGTCTTCGAAAGTTGGAGAAGATACTTATGAAGAATATAAATATAACTGAACTATATACGTTTGTATTCTCATGGATAACAACTTAAACAAGTATACTTTACAATATTGTCGGGAGCATTGTTCCTAATCAACAAGCTAGTATATGATAAGTAAAAACGGATGTGGAAATTTAAAAAATCCTCCAAAACCCATAAAAATTAAAATAGTAACACAATCTCATATAGTATATGTATAACTATATGGTCCTATAAACAAGTTTCAAACTAAAGCAATAAGCAATATTATAGTCATGAAGAGGCGTATGCAGCAACGAGCTCGATGATTATATTGTGGCTAAGCTGCAGATGGAGCTTTGACATACTGAAGCGCACCGGCTTCAGACAAAGCTTCGATAAACTGCTGAAGTGTCTGTTGCTTCTTGTGGCTGTCCCCAATGACAACATTCTTGTAATCAAGAGACTCGTCATTGTAAATGTCCCACCATTTCTTGACCAGCATCTTAATGTCTTCTCTGTCCATGTTCTCTTCTTCTCCAGTGAATCTGATATAATACAACAAACAACTTTTAGAAAATTCAAATCCACAACTTTTCTATAAACAAATTAATATTAAAATAGCTCATGAGAGGTATGTTTGTGATTTTAACTATTTTCGTTAGATAAAACTTTGTTAGAACATATTTCTAATGTGAAATTTTTAGATATCCCAATAAAATTTGCAACATTTAGTTCTACGACTTAGTGGTACTTTCAACTTATTGTTAGTTATATGCAAAGATATTATTTTCTGATACATCAAATTGAATATATTAAAATTTTGGCCTACAGAAATAAATAAACTTGATTGGACGTCAATATATAAACTTGATTGAAAATTATTTGAACTAGTAATAATCTTACCTCCAAGGTTTAGCACCAGCAGCACAGTAGTGAACAACTTTGACTTGGTCAAGCTCTATATTCTCTGGATGCCTCCAAAGCATTGCCAAGACCAAGTTATACACTGGTGGTATTGGCTTGTATATGTCCTTGAAGTACATATTCAAAAAATCCTATAACATATTCAAATGATTATAATTTTTAAGTTGTAATATCCATAATTAATAACTTTTTGTGGGTTTCTATAACTTAATAATTTTATCTATTTACCTGTTCAGCAAAAAGAGTGGGAGGCACAATTTTGACCGTCTCCAAGAGGTTATGATAAGTGGAGAGGTTAGGCTCGTAAACGAACATACCGGCGTTGAAGTACAAAGGCGGCTTAGGACCAAGCTTGGCCTCTGGCCATGTCACCTTGTCCGGACACTGTTGGCAATAACCGATCTTGTACTGTGGCGAGTGACTCCATGTCTTCTCGCAAAAACAGTCCATAACTGCATAGAATTGGCCGTTTGGAAGATCAAACAAGTGATCTATGTTGTCGAACACTTGTATGTCACCGTCCAAGTATATCATCTTGTTGTACTCCACGAACTGCATCCATATATAATTTTATTATATATAAGAAATTAAAGATATAAAAATAATCACTATAAGGTCTTTTTTTATATAAATATCAACTTCTTTTGGAACAAACAATGAAGTACATAATAATATTTTGGTCATATATAGAATTTACTTTGCTAGATTTTATATTCTTATAAATAAAAAACTTAACAAACAATACATATTTATATTTGTACCTCCCAGATACGAAGCTTAGAGTAGTTAATGACATAGTAAGCCATAGCAAACTCGGTTTGATTCTCCGGTGGATAAACCGGCTCTATCTCCTTAACAACACAGCCTTGATCCACCAACTGTTTCCGGTGATCCTCCGGTACATCCGGCAAAACCGCCACCACGAGTGGGTACTTGCTCTTAGCTTTCCTTAGCCCCTTAGCAAGACCCACCACCCCTTTCACGTAGTCTCCAGTTCCAGCAAGGAAAGTCACGTACGCCCTCTTTTCTCCGCCGGTTGCTGAGTGGACCGGTACGGTGAGTTTGGTATTGATCTCAGGTGCCATCTTCTTTGTCTTTTAGAAAATACTTCTGTGTTTGTGTTTGTGTTTGTTTTTGTTTCGTTTAGTTTGTGTGTAGTGTGCTGAGTATGTGGGTGATGCTTAATGGTGCTTTATATAAGATTTTGTCTTAATTAATTAAAAGATTAATCGCTAATTACTTTGGATAATTAAATACGACCGACTACTAAACGTTTCCAGAGAAAGATTTTGATCCAACGGCTATTCAACAATATGGTGGAATCTAACGGTTTAGGATACGCGCGCGAAGCTTCGTTTTGAATTAACTATTTACAGTGGGTCCCAGTATAATCCAGGTGCTGCCACGGCGTTACATAACGACACGTGTCAGTATCTAGACTGTTCGACTCATCAAGGTTTTTAAATCGAGCTCGTGGTGGTTGATCGGTCATTTTTATGTGTTTATCAATGGGTTCCACTTCAGATATACGACGTCGTATGGGGTATTTAATACACTATATTAGTGTGGGATTTTCTGATTGGTTATTATGTGGACACGTGTCTACGTGGAACGTAGTAGGCGGTGATGATACACGTGGACAAGGAAAAGTCTTGTTGGGCCCATTTCCCGTTTGGTCTATTTTCCATGTTTAAATTTCTTTCCTATGGTAGTTTGTCTGACCGATGACCGACCGACTATTTACGGCATATGTGGACGTTAAAATCATATATATTTTTTAATTGCATGACTCAAAAACTCATAAGGTTATGTTTCGTTATTTTTATTTTTATTTTATTTTAGTTTGTTTCTGTCAAGTAGGTATTACTTATCTGCATTCAACAAAAAAAAAAATTTGTGTTAGGTTCCATAA
>Ga0041059_1003625_pt1 | contig 10365 bp, 7 predicted proteins | sample AraColnosormetaG_FD_56232 | JGI IMG/M metagenome (GOLD analysis project Ga0041059, IMG submission 56232) | Arabidopsis roots microbial communities from North Carolina, USA - Col MF nosort | ecosystem: Host-associated > Plants > Roots > Unclassified | place: USA: North Carolina | collected 2013-09-02 | reverse complement strand
AAAAAAAAAAAAAAAAAAAAAACAAAGCCAAAGAAAATCAAGGAAAAACAGACCCAAGCTTGTGAACATAAATTTGAATCACCATTGGTAAAATTGTTAAAGATATAACTAAACAGACACAAACTGTGTGTCTAATGCTTTGTAAAGGTCAACAGAAACAACTTTCTTTATGCAGCAGGAACAAGAATGCTATCGAAGGGTCATAAAATGCAGAACTGGATTTGGATTTGTGATATTTGCTCTTTTAAGAGCATCTGTCATGAATTCCTGATAGGCGATTGAGAGATTGCAAAGAGAATTTTTATTAGGTTTAAAAGAAATATGTATTCGGGTTAGAACTGATTAATTCGGGTAAAATTTCATATATTGTATGCATGTCTTTACATGGGTCGGGTAAAATCTCGGCTTGGATCGACCGAAAGTCGAGAGAATTTTTCTAGTTTACCCTTAATTTGTTTTTGTTTTTCTTAACTTTTTGTCAAAACATAAAATGAAGGGCATGAGCTAGAATTTTAGTCTTCTTCTAAATGGCTTAAATAGCTCTAAAAAGGCTTAACTAGCCAAAATGTCCCTCCAATTGAATGATATAGATGTATTTTCTTGGTTTCTAGATTTTTTTTTTAAATAATAGTTTTTACAAAGCATTTGAGAAATGTGAGAATATCACATTTTGGCTAGTTAAACCTTTTAATGGGTAATGGGACCCCTCTATAATGTCGACCCAATGCCAATGGACCTCTATTAACATCAATGTCAGTGGAAAAATTAAAAAAAATGACATGTAGTATGCGAAATGGAAACCTAACCCGTTAGAGCTATTTGAGGAAAGCTTCAGTTGAAATTCTTTGAGAGGTTTTTTCCGTGGTGTTCAAAAACTGATCTAGAATGAGGAAATTTCAGCTGGTCTCCAATATAGTACGGCATGGACACAGAGATTCAAAGCCAAACAGATGCAATGTCTACTCCGTAATTTAAAATGCCAATACTTTTATTTAAAAGAGAGAACTGGTTTGAGGTGAGTTTGGTGTTTTCAATGATATTGTGTGGCACCCGCAAAAATAATGAAAGAAATGTAGCATATTATATAAGTTTTGCCACTATTCATGGCATAATAGTTAATAAAAACTCAATGTCAATACAATTATATATTTGTGTACCCTAAATATCAATGTACATTCCACTTCAATGTACTATGTTTTCACAGTGTGCACTCTCTACAATAAAATAAAACTGAAGGAAAGTAGTACTCTGATAGCTATATCACCATCACGAAAATTATATATTTGAGTCGATTGAAACTATATGTACCCTACAAACCAGAAAATATTGTTGGGAAAACAAGGAAAATTCTTAAGTTCACCCTTACGGTTGAACCCTTGTAGTCACTTCTTTTAGTTTAAACCAATCATTATGGGATCAATTATGAAAAACTCCTTTTTTTCTCTATGCCTTTGTTTCAAACAGACCTTCTCAATGTGTTAATAGGAATAGGCATTTTCATTCAGTTAAAAAGACATCATTGTCCTTAATCACCTAAACCAGTTCAATCTACTTCAATTCGTCGACCGTGATGTCTTCTCTTACCTTGCGTTTCTCGCCGGCGTTTACACGGCGGAGGGCTTACATGGCTCTGAAATCAATAAAGAGGAGACGGAGGAAAGCTTACACGGCTCTGGATTTGTGATTTCCTTAGATGAACAACACCATCTCTGCTAATTATTAATCCTATAATTTTATTTCTTCTCGTTGGAAACTCCGGCCAAGCGTTTCATGTATCTCCGATCCGATTCCGAAACTTAAATTAAAACTGCAGTTTGAAGCCCAAACCCAACATCCTTTGAAATGATTTCCCCTTTTAATCTCCCATGTTACAAACCGAAGACCATTACTTTTCCGAAACTTCAATGAAAAGTGATTTCCCCTTTAGTTTAGGATTTTGATGAATTTGAGATTAATTGTTCCGATTTGTGTCTATCACTTAGGGTTTCTTAGGCACTATCACTTAGGGTTTAGATTCCTTTAAACAAGACTCGTTTAATTTGATTCATTAGATTTTGGATTAGATTGGTGGAAGAAAAGTTTGTGAATTGTTGGAGGCAAGGAAAAAAATATTGATGAATATGAAACTATTGATGTTGATGGAGTGTGGATTCAGTGTTGATAAAGCAAGTGCGTGAAAAAGCAAGAACTCTGTCACGCTACGGAGAAGACGATGAAGTGGTTTTTGGTTTGTCAACAACAAAATTGAGGGCAAAAACGTCATCTCAATAGCCATAAAGTTCCCATCCTTATAAACCCATAATGGATGTGCCTTCTCACTAGTTATTGGGCTTAAATGTACCCATTTGAACAAAAGCCCCAATCATTATGTCATAATGTTTGGAGTGAGATCCTTATTTCTTACTGAACTATATTTTTAGGAAAAAAAATGAAAACTTTAAATTTTAAATAATTTTTGTAAATATAACTGTTTTTATACATTATCACATTTTCACAATTATGTAAATATACATATATTAGTAATATATATATTACCAGCCAATCCGTGGAAAAATCCCCACTAAACCCCGCAGTCCGCCATGGCTTTGCGAGGCCTGCTTCTTAACAAGCCTAAAATTTTATGTCCATACCCGCACCATTGCGGACCGGGATGGGCTTGTCCCCTGGACTTAAACCCGTTATGACTAAATAGTAGAGAACCTTACGTAGTAATGTTGATGATATGAACCAAGATACTTTGTGTTTGGATCGTATCAAAATCGCCAACTTGGAGATAAAGACACCCAAAACACACATTTGGATCTCAAGATTGCCAGCAAATAATCGCCTGTCAGGTTACTTTTGTAAGATTCCCTTTGCTTGGATACAAATCAAGTCCTAATGATATGTCATTTGAGATCGAGATCAATCTACAGTTGTCAAAGAGCTTTTACCCTTGCTTTTTTATTTATTCTCAAAATATTACTTTGTTTCATTGTCAATTTTGATTTGAGATGATTATAATAACGAACCAATCTTTAATATGGATAAAGATGCCATAGAATAAAACGCGAGAGTAATAATCAAGAAGCGTCACATTAAGAGTACAAGAGCTTAACCAGAAAAGAAGAAAAATAAACAAGGCAGAGTCTAGTAAGACTAGGACTAACCAAACAAATGGTTTTTCATTAAATCAGAAGTCGAGCTTAACCGGATATCGGTCGATGCAGTGTTCCCACGGACTACTAACCGAAGGCTTGACATTGTTTAGAGCCACCCAAACTGCACTGTTACACTTAAACCCACTTCCAAAAGCAATCTGCCAAACCCGGTTTCCTTTCTTCATCCTACCTTTAGCCTCTATGTAAGCCAGTTCATACCAAATCGAGCTCGAAGAAGTGTTTCCAAATCTGTGCAGTGTCATTCTGGATGCCTCGACATGAGTCTGCGAAAGCTGCAGATTCTTCTCAAGCTCATCAATCACAGCTCTACCACCAGCATGGATACAGAAATGATCAAACGCAAGCTTGAAATCCGGAATATACGGCTTCAGCTTCGAGTTAAACAGTTTCTTCGTAACCAAAGTCATGAAAAACAGAATCTGCTCACTTATAGGAAGAACCAAAGGACCTAAAGTAGTGATATTCGCCTTAAGAGCTTCCCCAGCTATAGCCATAAGATCTTTCGACAACGAAACCCCGGTCTTCCCATTATCATCTTGCTCTTGGTAAACACAGTTGAAAGCCTTCTCAACAGCTCCTTTATGAGTCCTAACGGTATGAACAAGCTTATACTTAGACCGTCTACGATCTTTCCCCTTGTTCGACAACAAAATCGCCGAACCACCAACACGAAACAAACAATTCGGAATCAACATAGCCTTCTTATTCCCAAAATACCAATTCTGAGTAATGTTCTCAGTACTAACCACAACAGCATAAGTATTCCTATGAACTTGCAACATATCTTTAGCTAAATCGATAGAGATAACACCAGCACTACACCCCATTCCACCAAGGTTAAAACTCTTAACATTCCCTCTAAGCTTATACTTGTTAACAATCATAGCTGACAACGAAGGTGTAGGATTAAACAAGCTACAATTCACAACCAACACACCAATATCCCTAGGGTTAATCTTGGTATTCTCGAAAAGCTTATCAAGAGCACCAAACATTACCTGCTCAGATTCCTCACGAGCCGCCATCATCGTAGGCCTCGGAGGGATACAATGTAAAGCTTCAGGGAGATAAGTCTCTTCTCCTAAACCAGAACGTTCAAGAATCTTCCTCTGAAACTCTAAAGATGACTCATTGAAATCTTCAATCAACTTAGAATGATCCATAAACTTCTGATACTTAACCTGAAGACTCTCCGGAGGAAGATAACAAGAGTAATCAACGAGATAAACAGATCTGGGACGACTCATGATGTAAACGGTGGAGCCAAAGATAGCTAAAGCAGAGAGAAAGATGAAAGCAACGAGATTGTATTGGAGATGAAGCCAAATCTGGTAAAGATCGTCTGTTGTTAATCGAGAGATCTCTGTGACTAAAACCGCCATTAATGGAACCAAACAGAGCTTGAAGAGATGAGTAATGAGGTAATGATAACCTAGCTTGACGTATTTCATGTTGACGCTTTGTAAGAAATTAGGAAGCTTTCGTCTTTCGTTGTTCTCTGTTCGGATCTGTACGGATCCGCCATTAACAGGCTCATTAGCAGCTTCCATGGCTTCCGAGAAAAATGGAATAAAATTGAAAACTTTATGAGAATTTGTGCATATAAAAGGGAATGGGTAAGTGGGTTTGATAGGAATAGAATCAGTGAAGTGACGCCATTGAAGAACACGTAATGAAGAAAACAGTTGATCTGTCGAAAACTTGTGTTTTTATGATTTAGAGAGAAGAAGAAGAAAAAACCAAAAGTGTTTTTGTTTTGTTATTATTTGGAATATTATTATTTTGTTTATTTGATCTTTTTAATTGTGTGATTGTGTATAAATAGCAGCCAAAAAGGTATACAGTTTTAATTTAGGGTAAAATAAAAATGTGTGATTTTGGGGAGGTTACAATTTAAGGAGATAAAGCTGGCATTTGGTTAGGAGGTCAAGTCGAATCAAGTAGGAAATGTTAATAAATTTGCCAACGAAATCTTATGTGGTATCAAAAGGATTTAGCATATGTCTGCATTTACTTTAATGTGAGTGTTGTTGGTGTGGAATAGTCTTCTAAAGACTGCGGTTCTATAATGGCCCAATCATATTTATTTTGTTCATTTGAATGTGTGGTGTGCTATTAAACTACATTTTTGTTTGAAGGAAAGTAGAAGTTTTTTATATTATTTTTGAATGTGAAATTGATTGATCAAGCAAATATGTATATAGAGTATAGGTAACAACTGAAAAAAGTAATGAAAATCAAAGCAGAGCTTTATGGATAGCTCTGCCATTACAAAGCAACAGAAAGAATCGGATAATGCAAGTAGAAATTATTTTTAGATATGAGTCATATATGCGTCTGAAGTATGAACACATAAAAGATAAATCTCAATAAATCAACCAAATATATATTATTTAAATAATCTCCTATTATTTCTTTATATAATCAGAATATATAAATCCGTCTCCATGGCTTGTTTTGTATGAAAACAGGTGATACTTCAAAAAAGGTTAAATGCAACTTGAATAAGAACTGAAACTCCAATAAAATTTAACCAATAATTTAATAACGCTAAAATGCCATTTTATCAAAGTTGGAATCTCCTAAATCATAATCGAAACAATGTATATGTCGACGATCACTTAAGTTTCACCTGCACCATACATTGTTCCTCACTTCCATTACAAAAGAAAACATGAGTAACGAGTGTTAACACGATAACCAACCAATTAACACTTTCAAATTGACCAATACAATTAGATAACATATTTCATACAGTTAACATCATATGATGCGCACAAAACCAGTCATGTATCTCCATATTCATGCTCTCATGTACCCATATGTGACTTTATTCGCGATTATCCATACCTCAAGCATTATGATCGACATGCTCTGTAAATATGTGATTTTGGATGTTACAATTAAAGGAGAGAAGGCTGGCATTTGGTTAGGGGGTCAAGTCGAAGTAGGAAGCAAGTAGGGAAATGTTAATAAATGGTATTAAAAAGACTTGACACACTGAATTTATGTGATTTCTGGTGGAATAGTCTTCTAAGGATTGTATAGTGTAGGATTAAAAATAATCTTTTCGAAAATGTAGCTCATTTATTTCACAATTTGTTTTTGATTGTTTTTAGATTTTTTTTCGAAAAAAAAAGATTGTTTTTAGATATAGAATATAAATATCCAGAATATTGAATGTATATTTAAAATTTTACAAGATTTAGAAAATAAAAAAGTTAAAAATATTGAAAATGATTTTGTTTTTATTTTGTAAAATATAATATTTGAGTTATAATCAATGCGAAGTAAAGTGAAACTACTAATTCGACAACAAAGTAAATTATATTTTTCTAAAAGCGATCTCAAAATATTTATAGATAAAGATAAAGTAAATATTTCAATTTTTGGACTTCAGTCGCATCTTATCGGTGAGGTCTTTGACGATGCATGGTCTATTCCATATATTATGATGCATCACTACTATGACTTGAAAGGCAGATGACACCAATCAAGTTATATATCGACATCTTTAATTTGGAAGTACAAGTATCAATTTCGAACATGGCTGAAAAAACTTAGTCCTTATTAGAAGAAATTTTTTTTATGAAGAACATTTTCAAGTTTTCGGCATAAGTACAAACAATTTGTAATGTGTCTTGTACCGGCAAAATTTGAGGTTACATATTCTTCTTTACCATCATCATGTCTTTCAACAAAGACAAATTTTTCACTCGTGAGATTGTCTATAGTTTAGTAGTTAACACATAGCCTTTGTCTAATCTACGATGGGGTAGAGACGAACCTGATAGTTGTGTTTTCGATTTACCATCTTTTCGCATGTAGCATTGTATCTTATAACCATTGCTTCTGAACTATCATAAAACTATCGTTAATTATCATATTTCTCCATTTATCGCTTTTAACCTTGTTATTTCAAACACTGGTTATTCTCCCAAAACCTTATACTATATTTGAGTGGTGAACCAAATGATAAAAAAATAACAAACTTTTGCATTATTAAAAAAAAAAAAGAGCTAAAAATGATTACGTATAAAATAATTAATAACCCCTTTTTTTTACTTGGTCCACCTCCAGGCTCAAATCCTTTTTAATTCAATTTAATTATCAAATGAATTACGTATATCTCTAATAAAAGCTTTAGTAGTATTCATGAATCAGATTAGATCCTACAATTTTTGAAACAACCTTTTAATATTTCATCCCAACGGTCGAAAATATACAGTAGCCGTCATTTAAATCCTCAGATCTATCTTTCCAAAATTTACAAGTAGCCGTTACAATTTCTATCTCAAACTCTCTCCATCTTCAGGGCTTTTTCTTGATCTTCAAATTTCTTGTTTCATTGTTTCCTTTAACTAACAAAAAGATCTCAGATTTGTTACCAAATCAAACAATTCCGAACACTTTTAATCACTCATGGCTTCTCCTACCAACAAAAATCCCTCCTTTTCTCCTCCAATCCCTAACAGACCAAACCCTAAACCTAGAAACTCAGAAGCCGGTGATCCGTTACGCCGGAGTTTTGGTGGCAACCCTTTTCCGGCGAATTCAAAAGTCAACATCCCCTCAGGTTAGAGTCTTTCTCAATCCCTCAAAGTTTTGATTTTTAGATTAGGGTTTTGCTCAGTTCCTCAAAGTTTTGATTTTTAGATTAGGGTTTAACTTAGTCTTCGCGGAATAGTACATTCTCTTGGCTAATCATTGATTATTGTAGATTAAGTTCAGATTCTTTGATATGATTTTTGATTATTTGAGGTGTTGTGATGTTTGTGTTTCTTTAGATTTGACTAGGAGGAACTCTTTTGGTGGAGATAAAGAGAACGAGACCAAACCTGTTCAACTAACTCCAAAAGGTTCCAAGAACTTCATGTCACCAACAATTTCAGCAGTTTCTAAAATCAATGCGTCACCAAGGAAGAGAGTGTTGTCTGATAAAAACGAAATGTCTCGCTCCTTCTCTGATGTTAAAGGTCTAATCTTGGAGGATGATAACAAAAGAAATCATCACCGAGCTAAGTCATGTGTTTCGTTTTCGGATGTCTTGCATACTATTTGTATCGATGATGAGAAGAAGTTTGTGGAATCACATGACATGACTGTGACTGATTTTGATGAGAAGGAAGTTTATGAGAACAAAGGGATTACGTATTCTGATCCGAGGTTTAGGATTAGTCCTCGTCCTTCTGTTCCATATACATCTCCTGAGTTTGCAGCTTGTGAAGTTGATACATTGTTGCCTCCTTATGATCCCAAGAAGAATTTTCTGTCGCCGAGGCCTCAGTTTCTTCATTATAAGCCGAATCCAAGAATCGAGAAGCGTTTTGATGAGTGTAAGCAGCTTGAGGAACTTTTCATCTCTGAAAGCTCTTCTGATGACACTGAATTGTCTGTAGAAGAATCTGAGGAACAAGAGAAGGATGGAGCTGAGGAGGTGGTAGTAGAAGAAGAAACCGAAGATGTGGAGCAATCAGAAGCAGAGAGTGATGAAGAAATGGTTTGTGAGAGCGTTGAAGAAACAACAAGTCAAGTTCCAAAACAGTCTGGTTCCAGGAAATTCAAGTTCCTTGGTTGGTTTTTGGCTCTGGCTTTGGGGTATTTGTTGGTTTCAGCGACCTTTTCTCCACTGATGAAATCAAGTTTCAACGAGTTCCATATCCCAAAAGAGATCACAGAGTTTGCAAAAGCTAATAACTTGGATCAGTTGAGTGATAAGCTCTGGACTTTGACAGAATCATCACTTGTGTACATGGATAAGCTGATCTCACGTCTTGGACGAGGAAATGAGGAATATAGTCAGTTACAATTTCATAACTTGACATATACTCTTGAGGATAGTACTGTTTTCAAGCCAACATGTGTTGAAATCATTCAAGAACCATTACAAGAGAATAGCAGAAGTGAAAACAGTCTTGAAGATGGCTCTGTTAATGAGGAGGAGAGTGGAGCAGAAGAAAACTCTGAAGTTGTGTGTCAATTTGATGAACTAGCTGAGGTGAAACCGAGCACGGATATAGAATCAAATGACGGTGAAAGAAACTTGAAAGCTCTTTTTGAAGATGGCTTAGAGTTGAACATTGAAGAACTGAGAGAGTCTGAGATGAGTCCTGAAGAAAAGCTCGAAACCGAAAAGAAGTTGGAAGAAACTGAATCTGAAGCTATCTACATAAACCAGCCTGATGTTGAATTCGCTGCCATCAATGTGCACCAGCACATAGAGAGTGAGATACTTGTTGCTGAAAGTGGATCAGAAGAAAGTTTTGGAGAAATTGGTGATCTTCTTCATCTTGAAGTAGGGTCTTATAATGATTTAGCCAAAGGTGATGCTGAAAGTGGATCAGAAGAAGGTTTTGGAGAAATTGCAGCAGAAACTAGTGATGATCTTCATCTTAAAGTAAGGTCTTCTAATAAGGCGTATAATGATTCCACCAAGTTGATGATAGTATTGTCCTCCACGGTGCTGGTTCTACTCGCAGTGGCTTCTTTCGTATTCGCTAAGAAGACAAAACTCGTGGCTGCTACTAAACCAGCCCCTGAGAGTAACATGGAGCTAAACTTGAGTCATGTGCCAGAAGAGAATCTGGTGAAAGAGAAGCTCTTTTCACTGAATTTTGAGGAAGAAGTTGATGACAAAATGAGTAACAGTTTCCAAAAGAAGAGCTCATGCCACAAAGAACCTCAAAGCAAAGGAGGCAAGAAGAATAACAACAATAGCAGTAGCAGCAAGTTGAGGAGAGAATCAATGGCATCTTCAGCATCAGAATACTCCATTGGCTCTTTTTCTTACGGAAGTTTCACAACATACGAGAAGATACCCATCAAAAGTGTGAGTACCATCAATCAATGATCACGTAAAGTACACGTTTTGCATCGTTTTAGTACTAACCCATTTTATATATTCACAGGGTAGAGAAGAAGAGGAGATGATTACACCAGTGAGACGTTCAAGCCGGATTAAGAACAACAAACCTTCTGGTTCTGGTCTATGATAAAGAGATAGACATTTCATTTCAATCATTGCATCACTATGCAATCTTTTTAGTTTCCTAAGAATTAGAATTAGCTTTATGACTCCTTAAAATCTTCTGATTTGTACCAAACTAGTTGTGATTCAATCCAAAGTTTGTTTCTTTGTGTCAGTCTCAGTCGTTTAAAGTAAAAGAAGAAACAAAAGCATGAGACTTTTTTTTTTTTTTTGGTA
>Ga0041059_1003624_pt1 | contig 10366 bp, 9 predicted proteins | sample AraColnosormetaG_FD_56232 | JGI IMG/M metagenome (GOLD analysis project Ga0041059, IMG submission 56232) | Arabidopsis roots microbial communities from North Carolina, USA - Col MF nosort | ecosystem: Host-associated > Plants > Roots > Unclassified | place: USA: North Carolina | collected 2013-09-02 | reverse complement strand
TTTTTTTTTTTTTTTAAAGTAGTCTTTTGTAAAAATTTATAATATTGATGTTAAAATAGTATTTTGTAAAAATTTATAATATTGATGTTCACGATAAAAAAATTAGTTTTTCAAATCTTTTTTTAGTATATAGTGCAATTTCTTAAAATATAGTAGCAACTAGTAAAATCTGGAATATATAATAAGATTTAAAAATATTTTTGTAAACCGTGTTAATTTGATTAATTCCATTACATCTTCAAAACCGTACAGATCTCTGTTTCGGAGCAGCTTCTTCACACGCTCAAGCTCACCGATCGATTCTTCCAATGCTCTTCTAATTCGTAAGTAATTTTCCAGATCCAACCTTTCTCAGATTCGCTCTTTCCCGAGAAAATTTGAAGAAACAGAGATTCATCATTTTCTCTTCCTCTCAAAAATCAGATCTGCAAAACTCTCAGATCACTCATGGGTTTGATTTCAAACCCTACCCGTTTGATTCTCGTCGCCACCATCTTCTTCCTCGTTTCTTCAATCTCCGGTCAGGTATAACGCCTTTTTCTCCTCCATTGATTAGTATTTGTGAAAATTCAATTACGTATAACGCCTTTTTTCTCTTCTTTACTAGGATTCTGTCGTTGAGAACAATGAGAGACAAGAATCTGAAGGATCTGGTAAAGAGCTTGGTCGTCGTGGAATGGTAATTTTGAATCTCGATCTACTTTTTTGCCTTTTTCGAATCTGAATATCTTTTGATAGATTCTTTATTTGTTTGATTTCAGGTTGGTACTGAACGAATTGGAGTTGATACTGTTGTAGACAATATTGGTGCTCTTGGTTTGAATCTAGACCTTGATGCTACTGCTCCTAGTGTATTTGATGCTTTGTTTTCGAGTTTCTCGATGATACTTGTCACCGAGGTTCGTGTGTGTTGATATGATTCAAGCTTAGGGTCAATTTTTAGTTTTAGTGGTTAGAGCTTAATCTTTGTTTCGTATTATATGTTAGATTGGGGATGAAACTTTTATAATAGCGGCATTGATGGCTATGCGACATCCTAAAGCTACTGTTTTATCTGGTGCACTCTCAGCTTTGTTTGTTATGACTGTAAGTTGAAAATTACTTGTATGTATATTCATTGTGGGAAAAATCATCGTACTACAGAGGGTATTGTCTAACTGTTGTGATTTTTCTGAATTGAGTTTAGATACTTTCTACTGGACTTGGTAGGATAGTGCCAAACTTGATATCGAGGAAGCACACCAATAGTGCTGCTACAGGTATGTAGTTCTCTCATATGGTGTGAGTGTGACATTGCCAATACTATAGTTTTGGGTTTTTAAAGAATTTGCTAGCTTAAATGAATTGAGAGTGCTATGCAACTATACGATCATGAATTTTTGTCTTATGGAAAATGTTCTGTCCGAGGCTTAAACCTTGTCCACCAATCTTTTAGTGTGTCTTGTGATTATGATTTTGCAGCTCCGGTTTACTTGAACTGTATATCTTAGTATCTAAGTTTATTTGACATGGTGAAATGGTAGGATAATTGATTCATTTAGTAGAAAAGTAGCTATCCAAACTGATTTCTTCATGTCTTTTTTTGTGAATATGTAAAACACTTAAATGTTAAGAGTAGATATCTGTATTATCATTGGAATTGGTGCACTTACTTGTAAGTTTTGGTGGCTCTTTCTTTTTAATCTGAATCTCACTTGAAGGATCTTACATCTTTGAAAATGCAGTGCTCTATGCATTTTTTGGTTTGCGACTACTCTACATTGCTTGGAGGTCTACTGATTCAAAGTCAAATCAGAAGAAAGAAATGGAGGAAGTAAGTTGTTCTCATGCTACCTGTGTTGCCAGTTGTTTGCCTATTTATAATTAAAAGAGATTCTGCCTGACATTCTTATTTGCTATTAACATTCAAACTTGTCTGACTTCCCATCATCTTTGGTAAAGGTTGAAGAGAAGCTCGAGTCAGGTCAAGGGAAGACACCCTTCCGTCGTTTATTCTCAAGATTTTGTACCCCAATATTTCTGGAGGTATTTTTCTAGGGCATATTGATGCTTTCGGTTGTATGATTTTTGCGGTAAACTGTTTAAAAAGTTGCTATAACCCCTTCTCTTGTATTTTTTTGCAGTCCTTCATCTTAACCTTTCTAGCTGAATGGGGTGACCGTAGCCAGATCGCTACAATAGCTGTAAGAGTCATCTCTCATATCTAGCTTCTTACTAAAATTGACCAGTGACTGACTTTTATCTTTTTTTGAAGTTGGCGACTCACAAGAACGCCATAGGAGTGGCCATTGGGGCAAGTATTGGACACACTGTGTGTACTTCACTAGCAGTTGTTGGAGGAAGCATGCTGGCTTCAAGGATCTCGCAACGTACGGTCGCAACTGTTGGAGGCTTACTCTTCCTCGGCTTTTCAGTCTCCTCCTATTTCTATCCTCCATTGTAGTAAATGTGCTTCTTTCGAAAATGGGTGTTAGAGACAATTTCTAAGTAAAGTTTCAATTTTTTTTTTGATTTTAATTTAAGTTTGATATTTTGTTTAATATCAATGGCCAAAATGGCCAAACCAAAGAATCCAACGCCTATGCTTTTACAATTTACTTTCTTGAAGTGTAACAAATCTAATTAAATAAAATTTTGCAGTATCCAATTTTTCATGTAGTTGGCTGATCATGTTTATGAGGTTTCTCCCAAGCCTCGATCTGAAACTATAACAGTTTCAACATCTCGTTTCTGTCTAAGTAATGAATCTCGAGAAGGTTTGGTAGCAATCGAACACAAACCAAACTTCACAAAGAGTAAGGATTGCATAATAATAGTAGAGTAAACAACATGGTAAAGAGATGTTCTTTGTGAGACAAAGTTAATGAATCTTGTCCTAGGTGGCTTAAGACAATGTATTAATGTTTCTATGGCTATGAGAGATGAGAGATGTCGTGAGGTGTTGTGTGTGTTGGGCATGTGTGTGTACCCCTAGGGGCTTAAGACAATGTATTATTGGGTTTGAGATATCTTCAAAGTTCTTTTAGTCTAGAAGGGAGAAGTGTTGTCGTTTAGGCCAAAGGGATGGACATGTGAGCTTGCAACGGGCTCGTTGTGGATACCCGTGATGATGTGGCTTTTGGCCGCGGCTCCAGAACGAGGAGCATTTGCCAATATTTCGTTCTCAGCTTGCTACTTTCGCGAGACTGTAAGACACGTCACACGTTACACGTGCGTCGTTAGTATATCGGCATAACTATAGAACCGCTGAAGGAAATGAGTTGATTCCACCTCTCGATGAAAGCTAACTCAGTTGGATTTCTTGTGTCCAAAATTCACTTAAATTGGTGGTCGTGATGTTCTTCAACTAGTGACAAACTTCTGATGCCCATAATCTGTCTAATTTCTTGTTTTTCAACACCTTGTGTTTATTTTTTCCAAAGACAGATAAAATACCTTAAAATTACAAATACTTGAAAAACACCTTAAAAACACCATAACCATATAGACCACTTATTAAAAACCTATGAAAACTATAAAACAAATAGGTAGAAATAAAAGTATATCAATTAGATAGAATTGCTTATTCAATTAGTATGTGAATTGGTGTTGTGACTGAAATCCTGCAAGACTCTAGGGTTGAGAATCAAGAACTAGAACCTAGTTCTATATATGTGTTCTTGATAAGGCAAAAAAGGATTTGTGGTTATGTTATTATCATATGTGCGCATACATATGACATGAATGTTTCCGAATGTGATATTATAGCACAAATATCTCTCATAGGTAATAAGTCACCCATATTGCAAAACAACACTTGAAATATACAGATTGAGAGCTTTTTGAATCTTCTTTTACCAAAAGTAAGTGAGTTCTATTTTAAATTGGACAAACACTAGACTAAATATGGAATAACATAACTAGTGAATGGTTTTAACCGGAACATATCTAAGAATTTTCATGTAAACGATGATCGTCCCATAACTAGTGGGAGCTCAAAATGCCGTTTACGCAAGCCTTAAGGCAACTTCGACCTCGATATTATGTGTCAAATTCGCTTAGCTCTACCGTCCATTTTGCCACCTAATTGGTTCTGGTTATGAAGGACTGTTCGAAGCGGTTGACTGGTTAGGACAATTACAATTTGTGACTGAAAATAAGGCAGAAGTTTTATTGCAGATGCGATTATGACTACAGTGAGCTTATCCATCAACAGATACCGATTTTTTGGATACGTCAAAGACTTGCGTATGTAAGAGATAGGTTTCTGTTAGCCCTGCACAAAGATCACGTAAGGATCCCGCTGATGGAGTATTGTGAGACGGAGCATAAAAGTATTGAGGTTCTCCGGGTACCAGCTTTGCCAATAATGGCAGACTGGACATATATGCTTTTAGTAGGTTGCATACTTCTCATCCCATTCGAAGTCTCTTTTTACTTTTAACAATTGATAGAATTGTAGGCATTTGTTGGTTGATCTCACGATGAACATATTTAAGACTGCAATTCGACTAGTCAATTTTTGCACCTAAAACATGGATGTCATATATAGTCAGTAACACACTGACCTTCTGGTGTGAATGAGGAGGATTCATGAGACTTCAAAATTTAAATAATATCCAAGATAAGAACAAGTGCATCGTCGTGAGGTTTGGACAAACAAACTGTTTCTCTTTCCTTAAAAGAAATGACATTGTTGACATTATTGGATTAATTGTGAAAATCTAACTATGTTTGCTAGTATTACCTAATTTGTTGTCGTAGATCAGCGGTGGAGAGTCCTTATTAGTCATAAAGGTCCACATTTTGAGTACCCATGGAAGCAATTTTTTTACCATTATTTTCTAATAAAACGACATTGTTTTGAAACTTTAAAACGATGTAATTTTGATTAAACATAAACTTCTCACGGAAAATTAACTCCTTTAACAGAAAATCAACGGCATGCTGCCCAAAATGGCCAAGTAAACAAAAGTTGACCATTTTATCCAAAAATCAAACAAGACTTTGTGATTTAGATGATAGTTCAAAATTTCATGTTTTTTTGTCTCAAATTTGAAAGTTCGCGTATTTTTTGACATTTTACCCAATCTTGTACATACACTATCGTTAAAAACAATATTTTATCTTTACCTTTTTCTCTAAGTCCTCCTCCTTGCATATCAAAAAGTTCTTGAAATTTTGCACAAAACAAGTTAGTAAATATGTAGTAGACAAAAGAAATCCATACTGGGATCTTACCATAAGTGAATATGTACCCTCTGTGAAAGTGACATGAATTTTCAATAGAAACAAAGAACTCTAAAAAAAATTTATTTCCCTTTCACGAATGAAACTTCATGACAAAATGTAGAATTCACTTCCCCAATACTTTGTGAAACTAATAATAATATCCTGAATTTAGTTAGAGAATTTATAAAATTATGCGAACGTTTCTCCTAAGCTCGTGACTTGCGAGAAGATAATATTACAAGACTTCGAAGTATTAATTTTATGGTAAATTTTAAATGACTAAATTTTTCATTTTTAGTTTAACAAACACTCAAAATCAGAAAATCTCCTACCACATAGTTACTTTTCAAAACAAATTCTAAACACAAGATATTTTTCAAATTTATAAACCTAAATAGTAAATACAATATTTTCAAAAACTTTTGTGGCACATCCGTTTTTTCAATTGTTACATCTAATACTCTGTATATAAATTTCAATTTTAAGTTTATAACCAACAGATGATCTCGACTATTACAGTGTTGCATTGAGGCATGGTGAAAATATGATTAACAAAATAGCGGAGGATCTTTGTGTGGAGGAGAGTGAAATGCAAAGGGAGGCTAACAAGTTGAGGAACGACACAAAGATGAAGAAGAAGAACAAAGCAAAGGGGAACATAAGCAAAAAAAGTGAGTAGCTTGGAGAACAAGAAAGATATGTGCTCCGCTGGAGGGTTTGAGTTTTATGAGCTGATATATGATCTAAACTAGCATATATATATATACTAGATAAGACCCTATATAGGGGTGTAAGATATAAATGTTAATTCATTGATAGTAATTGACTTTTGAATAGTAAAATATTAATTTACACATTTTTCTATATTTAATTTAGTATTTATAAAGAAAAAAAATCATCTTTACAACATTCAATTTTGCAATACAGTTTAACATCTATTTCATCATAATAAACTCGAGTTTAATTCTACACACTTCATCTTAAGTGATAAAAAATATATATCTTAGTTAATACAAAATAATCAATAATTAACAAAACAAAACTAATAGAAAAACAGAAATCCACAAAATATTAGGAAAACAAACATTGTTTGAAATATATTTTTATATATGGCGTAATCTCGGTAGTTAATTTTACCTCATGCAAACTAATTTTGAACGAGTTAAAATTCATAAATAAAAATATACTAAATTTTTTTGTTTGCTTAAATGTGTAATTGATATACTAACTTCTTATTAAGTAATTGAAAAGTTAATCCTATAAGCTTATTTTCCCTAATTTTTGTGTTTTCACTTAATGTGTTAAAATTCTTAGAATAACACATCAAAGGATGCAAGCCTCTCCATCAAAAGATGCATTAAAATTCTTAAAATAAAACATAAGTATTGAAAAGATTATTCTTATAAGCTCGTTATATTTATAAAATTTTGTTCAATGAATGAAAAGACTTTATTCCAATGATAAAGATAATTTTATCAAATTATATTAATGTTAAAAAAAAATATTTTTTTAATTGAAACTTCAATGGCCTTTATAATTAGTTATTGTATGTACTAACAAATTATCCATACTAATTTAAAAAACAAAATGCATGCTAAATTTAATTAACTAACATCATATGTAAAAACAAATTTGTTCTGAAGACAAAGATATTCAAAATATAGCAGTTTCATATTTTAAGAATTTGTTCTCTACAACTAATCCTAAGGTTTTTGAGGATTCTCTTGTAGAGGTCCAAGAAAAAATTACAGATCAGATTTATGATTTTCTAACGGCACCCGCAACGGAATGTGAGGTGAGAATGGCTTTATTTAGGATGCACCTGGACCAGATGGTATGACAACTTTATTCTTTCAGAAAGCATGGTCCACCATTAAAAACGATTTGCTACTTTTGGTTAATTCTCTTTTACAAGATGGTATTTTTGATAAACAGTTAAATACGACTAATATATGTCTGATCCCAGAGACGGAGAGACCAACACGGATGACGGAATTACGACATATTAGTCTTTGCAATGTCGGTTATAAAGTTATCTAAAAAATTATAAGCCAAAGACTTAAGACAGTTCTGCCAAGTCTTATTTCGGAAACATAATCGGCATTCGTGGAGGGACGTCTTATTTTAGACAATATTCTCATTGCCCAGGAGATGTTTCATGGGTTAAGAACTAATCCGGCATGTAAGGGATATTTTTTGGCAATAAAAAAGGATATGAGCAAAGCTTATGATCGGGTTTAATGGGGGTTCATTGAAATATTATTAAGAAAGATGGGATTCTGCGAAAAATGGATTTTGTGGATAATGTGGTGTATTACAACAATCTAGTATAGAGTACTCCTTAATGGACAACCTAGAGGATTAATCATACCAGAAAGGGGTTTAAGAAAAGGAAATCCGCTATCTCCTTACTTAATTATTCTATGCACAAAGGTACTTATTGTGAATATACGAAAGGCAGAACGGGGCAAAACTGATAACGGGTCTTAAAATAGCAATAGCAAGCCCGTCGGTGTCACAGTTTTTATTTGCGGATGATAATTTATATTTTGTAAAGTTAACAAAGAACAATGTAGTGTAATTTTGGAGATTTTAAAGCAATATGAAGCCGTCTCAGGGCAACAAATAAATATTTCAAAATCGTCGGTACAGTTTGGCCATAAGATTGATGATTCTATTAAGGTAGAAATCAAATATACATTGGGTATTAACACCATTGGTGGTATGGGTTCTTATCTAGGATTACCAGAGGGTCTAGGTGGATCTAAGCCAACAAATATTTTCTTTTGTTATAGATAGATTACAGACTAGAATTAATGGACGGTCGGCCAAATTTTTATCAAAGGATGGGAAAGAAGTGATGATTGAATCGGTAGGTGCAGCATTACAACCTTATGTTATGTCTTGTTTTAGGCTACCAAAAACCATGACTTATAAGCTTACAAGTGCGGTCGCTAAATTTTGGTGGATCAAATGTTGATTCCAAAGGCATGCATTGGATGGCTTAGAATAAATTATGTGATAGTAAGGTAGATGGTGGACTAGGTTTTCGACATGAAGAATATTTAGTTTTGCGCTCCTAACAAAACAATTATGGCGGTTGATTACTATACTAGATTCACTTTTTGCGAAGGTTTTCTAAGGAAGGTATTTTCGGAAATCTAACCCCTAGGAAAATATTAAATCATACTCTCCATCTTATGGATGGAGAAATATTTGCTCAGCTAGATTTCTGGTTAAAAAAGGACTAATTAAAAGAGTCGGATCTGAGGCATCGATCTCTGTTTGGGAGGATCCTTGGATTCTAGCTCAATTCTCGAGACCAACAAAAAGTAATGGGTTTGTTATTGATCCAGCTTTAAGAGTAAGTAACCTTATTGACATAAGGTCAAAATTTTGGAATATGGATCTGTTACAGGAGATCCTAACGATATCCAGTTAATAAGTTTCATGCATGTGGGTGCGCCCAACAAGAGGATACTCTAGGTTTGCATTTTACAAAATCCTGAAAATATACTGTCAAATTCGGATATCATACTTCTTGGATAGAACATATGGATACAAATTTATCTTTTATTTGTCCGGAGATCAAAATCCTTAAAGCATATTCTTGGAAAGTGCAATGTCTGCCTAAGGTACTCCACTTTTTGTGGCAAATTTTAGCCTGTTGCGTGCCGGTCATAGAAAATTTACGGAAAAGAGGCATAAAATGTGATACAAGCTATGCAAGATGTGGCACCACGAAGGAAACAATTAATCATATACTCTTTCAATGTCACCCAGCTCGACAGGTTTGGGCATTTTCACATATTCCCACGGTTATAGAATTTTTCTCTCATATTTTATTTATATGAATTTAGATCATTTATTTTGGAGAGTACCCTCAGCAGTTGATTCATTTTCATACCCATGGATTATCTGGTACATTTGGAAAGTACAAAATGAAAAGAATTTTGATAATGTGGATAAAGATCCACTCGATATATTATGTTTAGCAGAAAAAGAGGCAAAATCGTGGAAATTAGCTCAAGTTGAGCTACATAATGAAAACTTGGTTTCTTTTTTGGAAACACGAACTTGTGTGAGAGATATCTCAGAGGATAATATGTATGCATGACTTTGTTGTTTTGTAGACGGATCCTGGAAAGAGAGTGATAAGTTTTCAGGATTAGGATGATTTTGTACTTCATTAAATGAAGAAACATCAAGCATGGGCGCTGCTAATCTCCGTAGAAGTCTCTTCCCACTCCATACAGAAGTCGAAGCTCTTCTTTAGGCAATGAAGTATATGATTGGTTCAGATAACCAAGATGTAGCGTTCTTTACAGACATGGTGAAGATGGTGTCTTTTCCAACCGAATGACCAGCATTTTCAGGATATTTAGAGGAATTTCAGAGCGACAAGGATGAGTTTCAAATTTCTCTTTAACTTTAATTTCTCGATGCACAAATGTAAAAGCGGATAATTTGGCACGAAAAGTACGTTCCGAACCACATCACATCACCTATGTAAACAACATTCCCCAAGAATCGCTCTTTTGAGCTCTAATTAAGAGTAGACGGCAAAAAAATAAACAAATTTGTTCAATTACCTTTTAGTTAAGAAAAATAATATTTGTTGAGAAATTGGTAAGAATGCCCTTTCAAAAATACATTTTTTTAATTATGTCCCTTTCTGTTGGTTATTTTCATTTATACCTCTTTTAATTTTTAATGACCATTTTATCCTTATTTTGAAATGTTTTAGGTTAACAAAATGAAATATCGTTTGACAATAATTATCCTTATTGTGTAAAAGTTTCTGTTACTTTGAAAATATCGTTTACTATTTTGAGATAAGAGGATTTCAATTTTCAAAATTATGTGAGTGTATAATTACTTGTATTCAATATATTTGATATGAAGATGTGTATACTTAAAGTTTGTATACTATATTGGGTGTTAAATAAATTGTATTATTTACATCTATTGTGTTGATGTGTGCCTATATAGAAAAGAAAATGCTAAAGATGCATATAATCTTGTACACATGATAAAACATCTAAATATTATGGTAAACAATTATGTCACGTATGTATATTAAGTCTTTTATGTAATGTACTAATTTTATTCATATATATATATATATATATATATATATATATATATATATAAT
>Ga0041059_1003623_pt1 | contig 10369 bp, 9 predicted proteins | sample AraColnosormetaG_FD_56232 | JGI IMG/M metagenome (GOLD analysis project Ga0041059, IMG submission 56232) | Arabidopsis roots microbial communities from North Carolina, USA - Col MF nosort | ecosystem: Host-associated > Plants > Roots > Unclassified | place: USA: North Carolina | collected 2013-09-02 | reverse complement strand
TTTTTTTTTTTTTTTTTTTGAAGTCATTTATTTATACAATGTTTTAAAACGCATTAAGCATTTAGGCAGCCGACAAACGCCTATTGTCTAACTGTAAATAGGCGCTTCCACTTAGGTTCATATTGCATATTTACTATATGTGTATAGTGACAAAAACCAATATTTCTCTTATTTTGGATGAAGGTATAGTAGTTGTTAAATGTTCAATATAATTAAGCATTAATGACAAATAAAATAAAATTAATTTAGTTGATAAAAAGATAATCTTATAAAAAGATCGATGAATAGATATAATGGTTTACTGAATTCTATAGCTCTTACCTTGCACGACTATGTCCCAAGGAGAGGAAGTACCTTAACTATAATTCTGAACATAATTTTGTCTATCTTGGTGAGTATTATATGACCTAAACCCTTTAATAAGAAAAAGTATAATACTGGCGTAACGTAATAAATTAACACAATCATAAGTTGTTGACAAGCAAAAAAACATACATAATTTGTTTAATGAGATATATTAGTTATAGTTCTTATGTCAAAGTACAATTATGCCTACCAAAATTAATTAATGATTTCAACAGGAAGTCTGAGATGATGGGCCGACGTGTAGTTACGTTTCTTGAATTGTGAGAGATGGTATTTATTATACTGAAGAAAACATTATTTACTAAATAAATTTTCATTTCACATCTTCTGTAATCAATGCGGGTAGATGAAGAAGTTGTTAATACGATGGCCAACCATATGGATCTCTTTTTTGGCGTTTCTATATATAGTAACCTCGACTCCAAAGGCATTACGTGACTCAATAAAATCAAGTCTTTTGTTTCCTTTTATCCAAAAAAAAAAAAAAGTCTTGTGTTTCTCTTAGGTTGGTTGAGAATCATTTCATTTCAATGGAATCCAATTGTGTTCAATTTCTCGGTAACAAGACCATTCTCATCACAGGAGCTCCTGGTTTTCTTGCCAAGGGTACGTTCTTTCTACACCTCGGTTCAGTACTTCGAGTCTTGCTTATGCTATAAGTTCTAATTAGTATGATTTAATAACTTAAATGAAAATTTCATATGCTTCATACTATCTTTGTACGTAGTTATTATAGATTCTTGACATGCGTGCATTTGGTTCTATAAGTGTACGATAGACATCAACATAGTCTTCTTATGGTGAAAACTGAACATATATATTGTTAATCGTATATTTAAGATAGAAGGATATGTAGATGTCGCGCTAATTATGTGTTTGTTTGTCTTGTTTAAATAAAAAATGAGAGTGATAGCTAGTGATAATAACTTTAAGATATACCAAGAATATTGAGTCCCATACTGTTCATTTCATTTATTGCAACACAATAGATTTTTATGGTCCAATAATTATGATACTGATGCAGCTTACAAATATTCAATGCGTTCTGTATATATATATATCTAATTTGAGAAAAATTAATTATTCTGTATCATAGTATTTGTTGCGATAGTGAAGTACTCTTCATATTTATATATTCTTTTAAACCCCAATTTTTCTGATTATATGTTTGCACTGCATTTAAAAACCAGTATAGCCATTTACGATAATGAATATTTAAACACTCTAAAAAGGGTGAATTTAAGCTTATTCATGTGTATACTACAAGATTAATTTAGTAACGAAAATATTGTTTTCATAGTTTTGGTAGAGAAAATACTAAGGTTGCAACCAAATGTGAAGAAGATATACCTTCTGTTGAGAGCTCCCGACGAAAAATCAGCCATGCAACGCCTACGTAGTGAGGTATGGTGTATATTAAATCCTATAACCAAAACACTCTACACATACACATCTAGAGGCGATGCATTAATTAATTATCTCAAAATATCAACAATAGGTTTTCTTTCCCTTATTTACAATGATCAACAGGTTATGGAGATCGACCTTTTTAAAGTGTTGAGGAACAATCTAGGAGAAGACAATTTGAATGCCTTGATGCGGGAAAAAATTGTGCCGGTTCCAGGTGATATATCGATCGATAATTTGGGATTGAAAGACACTGATCTCATACAACGTATGTGGAGTGAGATTGATATCATAATCAACATAGCAGCCACAACAAATTTCGATGAAAGGTATTTACGAAAATAATTGATGATATATCACATTTACTTTGTATAATAATATTCAAATGTAACTTGATTTTCATTGTTCTGTTTTTAATAAAAATAAAAGATATGATATTGGTCTTGGCATCAACACATTTGGAGCCCTGAATGTTCTCAACTTCGCCAAAAAGTGTGTTAAAGGACAATTGCTTCTCCATGTCTCAACCGGTGAGTTTGAATTATTTTCTTACAAAAACAACCAATATATATACTGATGCTTACTAGAGAAATGTATGTATTCTTTTAGCGTATATAAGCGGTGAACAACCTGGATTGTTACTAGAGAAACCATTCAAGATGGGGGAGACTCTCAGCGGGGATCGGGAACTAGACATCAATATAGAACATGATCTAATGAAACAAAAATTGAAAGAGCTTCAAGATTGTTCTGATGAAGAGATCTCGCAAACAATGAAAGATTTTGGAATGGCAAGGTTTGCAGCCTAGTCACAACGTATATGTTCTTAAACTTTTACTTCAATCATCCATTAATTCTTAAATTAAAATGGTCTAAATATAGGGCAAAGCTTCATGGATGGCCAAATACATATGTATTCACCAAAGCAATGGGAGAGATGCTAATGGGAAAATACAGAGAAAATTTGCCACTTGTTATCATACGTCCAACAATGATTACTAGTACTATTGCCGAACCATTCCCCGGTTGGATTGAAGGGTTGAAGTAAGTATTGGTTTATTATATCCTTGTTGTATCTAATTTTATCTCGTGCTCAATATTCATCTTTAATTTATTTTTTCTTCATTGTATATGCAGAACATTAGACAGTGTGATTGTTGCATATGGTAAAGGAAGGCTTAAATGTTTTCTTGCGGATTCAAACTCAGTCTTTGACCTTGTAAGTCCTTTCAACATCTTTGTATCACAAGTCAACACCTAAATCAATTTATAGCATATTAACAATTTTTATGGCATATTAAATAACGGGTTACTTGTTTCAATTAATATATTATATACAATTCATTGACAATGTGTTGATGGAAAAAATTATAATAACATTTGCAGATACCGGCAGACATGGTAGTAAATGCGATGGTTGCAGCCGCGACAGCTCATTCGGGAGACACCGGGATTCAGGCAATATATCATGTTGGTTCGTCTTGTAAGAATCCAGTCACGTTTGGACAACTTCACGATTTCACGGCTCGTTACTTCGCTAAACGTCCTTTGATTGGTCGGAATGGCTCGCCAATCATAGTGGTCAAAGGAACCATTCTGTCCACTATGGCTCAATTCAGCCTCTACATGACCCTTCGTTACAAGCTTCCTCTACAGGTACCTTAACATTATAATTTATGTTCTATTTTCATTTCGTTTCCCAACTTTTAAACTTCCAAGAAACCCTAAATTTTGGTTCAGTTTTTACGCACATCTATAAAAGACTAAGGCTGTAAATGGTAACCAAAACCGCACCCAAAACCGCACCGCAACAGTGTTGTAACAATATCAAAATCTCTACATATACATATATATATATATATATATGTATTTTCGTTACTATTTAAACCGCACCGCACTTCTCCCGCACCATAAAACGCAGTCACTATTCAGAACCTAAGAATAATATTCAACATATATGTTGCTTTTTTTGTTACCTTTATGTTTCTCATTTGTTTTTGTTTTCTTTTCCCTTCCAGATACTTCGATTGATCAATATAGTTTATCCATGGAGTCACGGAGATAACTACAGTGACCTAAGCCGCAAAATCAAGCTAGCTATGCGACTAGTTGAGCTTTACCAGCCTTACTTACTCTTCAAGGGCATGTACGTATATATCACTCATAAACTTTCATTACCAAACTTTAAGATTAATTAATAAGACAGTATAACATCTTTATTTCTTAGGATAGAGAACAAACACTAGTTATTACTACACATGAGTTCTTATCATATCTTTGAGTCGTCATCACAACTTTACTAAGTCATGACATGATATTATATATTCTTGTTTGTGCAGATTTGATGATTTAAATACCGAAAGACTGCGAATGAAAAGAAAGGAGAATATCAAAGAGTTAGATGGATCGTTCGAGTTCGATCCCAAGTCCATTGATTGGGACAATTATATCACAAACACCCACATTCCTGGCCTCATCACCCATGTGCTTAAACAATAAATTATGCTGGTAATATGTTTGGAACTATTGTGAATCTCGTGTGTAATATTATTAAAGAATACGATTATATCATTCTAATCTTGTAATTTACAGTTTGTGTTGGCGTGTAATATCAAAATAAATAAAAAAAACTTATTCCACAATGGATAAGACTTTGAATCATGCATATGATATTCAGTCGTGTTATAAATATATTTTTATGTCACCATCTTACATATATGATATATAGAAGCATTTTATTTTTTAGATTTGGATTTTTCAAAATTAGTTGTTTATTAAAAATGAAAAAAACAAAGAGAAATTCTTAAACTTGTCATTTTTGGAAGACAACTTCAATCTATGTAATTGCAACCTTTATTTATTTCAATTTAATCCTCACCTTAAAACTGTATATATTTGAGTTTATGTGTAAAAAAAGTAATCAAATCCTGGAAAAAAAAATTTGTTGCATAGAGACTTAGAAATCTGCCGATCGACAAAAACAAAAAATGACAAATAGTACTCAACTACTCATTGCGCTACCGAATTATTTAGTTGTAGGTCAGTTAGCATAACGTGTAACTCTTTAAATGATTTTACTGTTTCAATCATTTGGATAATTGACTCAATGGCAAATCTGTATATAAGTGAAATCTGTAAATCTTTTCTAACAAATATGAGTCATATAATCTGGCTATTTACTACGAATGCTGTAACATAATTAATCTGCAACAACCACCACCACTGATGGGATCCAGTTAAAATATTATCGAAGGCTAAATCATAGCCTTGTCAGTTGAATTTAGTTCGATAGGACCTAACACATGTGGCTCTACAGCAAAATTGTGGATGTTTCTTCTAGGTACTAGCTACTGTTTCTTATTATGTTTAACATGTTGGACCACTCACTACTTGAGCCAAACACGCTTTTAATAATATGATAAAAACAAACATCATCTATTTTTATGTAAGTTTCTAAGAGAGACTATTTACACAACAATGACACGTTTTTGTATCAATCTGTTGAAGGTCCATGCCTCCTCCATGGCTCACTTTGAAATAAATAAGTCTGAGCCTCTCATACAATAAATGGTTGTTGAGCTTTTTTGGGTCCTCTTGTCCTCCTCGGGTTAGCGCTGAGCATGCAAGAGAATGCGTTTCTCAAATCCGAATCCTCTTCACTAGTGAGGAACTTTGCTGCAGCTGGATTTGCTAAGAGGAGCTTGGCCACTAGGTAACCTGCGATGGACCAAGTCTGGTATAGCCGTGCCTGTTTACCGATGAATCTTGCTCTTTTGGTATCGTAGTACTCGGGCCATTTGTCTAAGGAAATCCGTCTCTCGGCTAACTCAACCGCCTTTTCTGCAATCTCTGGTCTACCCATTTTGATGCTTGCAACTGTCAGCTGAAAAAACAACATGGGACTCAGATTTTAAATTAGCACAAATGCAGCTTTGCAATTCTCATTGATAAAACCAAACCGATTATCTCGTTGTGCAATCCAATATGTCAAAATTTCAGTTCTAGTTCAGATGTAAATCTCAGAAACAAGGAAAAAAACCGGAGAACCAAAAAGGGAAAGAGAGAAATCTGAACTAACCTGCCATAGCAGAGTTGGCCATGCACCTCCATTGTGATAAGACCAAGGACTGCAACATAATCAAGATGCTTAAAGTGATAATTGGGATGGTGGAAATACAATAGTGAAAACTTTAAGACATCTATTCAAAGATCATGTGGGAGAGAGAAATTACGTATTCTTTGGATCACTTCCGGTTATAATTCGCCATTCTTCACCTTCCATAGCAGGGTAACAGATCTTAAGTGGCATGTCTGCTACAAGTTCTGCCCATTTGGCTTCGATGAAATCAAGAATTGCATGTGATTGATCATTTGAAGCCAAACTGCTCACTATAGACCAAAGGTTCCCCAGAGTAAAGAATCTGAAATCCATGTGAGCAGGCTGAAGGTTTCCAATCAAATATCCTCCTCTGTTCGGCATAAAGTCCACTAACCATGAAGGGATCTGATCTGGATATATGTTGAATTTATTAACCGCATCGTAAGAGTATTCCTCGGTCTGGTAACGGTATATTTCATTAATCTTTTTCAGGTCCAACCAGTAGTATTCCCTGATGTGGAAATTTAAAGCAACAAGACGATTGTTGAGAGCTCGGATTAGATCAGCTGACCCGTCCTCTGGCGTAAGCATCTCACGAGCGCAGACCAAAGCCGAATAAAAGAGTGCCTGACAAAGTAAACGATAAATAAAGCGGTTTGCCAATTGCATAGACAGCTTCTAGTGCAAACTCAGATTGAAGGAACTGCTCACCTGAATCTCCAGGGGATGACCATGGATTCCCATTCGACGGTCTATCATGCAGGACCCATCAGTAACTAACAAAGTAGGAAACATATCGAAACCATCAGCGAGACACAGCTTTAAGATCATCTTGATTCCAGTCTGCACATCAACTCTTTCCTGCACGGAAAGATCACCAGTGCATTTTCCATATGCTCTCAACAAAATAATCCACCACAAGCCTGAAAATCCAAAACAAATGAAAAGTGAGTTAGTTATTTTATACCAGAGTCCTTTTCACATAGGGATCTGAAACTTCTCTTACCAGAATCAACCGGGGCAACACGTCCAATAGCTGCTTCACCAAAATCAGGATCTAACACTTCTTCGGTCATTGAATCATCGCCATCGAGAGGAACAGTTTTCACCTTGAAACTACAAGGCATCAAACCTTGACCTGGACTATGGCAATCCATGGTTTTCTCCCAACTCTGGTCAGGAATAAGCATCATATCAGCTCATAACAAAACCAAATAACTGCTACGTATCAATCTACACTGAACTCGGTGCAACAAAAAGAGGTTACTACTACAATCATATTTCCTTAACCACAAAAACATTTGACAACATCATACTATTGCTTCCATCTGCACTTATCAAAGAAAGACTCTATTACCTGTAACTGGAGAGTGTAAAGGATGAAATTGCGAACAATATCATACTCTCCTTTAAGAAGAAAGGCGATCCCCGAAGGTATGAAATCACGAATAAAGACCTGATCATAATTCAAAACACTAGTAGAGTTCGGATCATTAGCAGCAATAGTTCCAATAGGACTTCCACAATAGAAAACAACAGACTGCCTCAACAGATCCCAAGCTTCATCCTCAATAGACTTTGTTCCAACTGATTGTGCATTACCATTAGATGAAACACTTCCATTAACAGGTAAAGGCATTTCATCTAAGTCACTTTTCAATTCACTGCTCAAACCGTCAGATGGAAGTAACGTTGATCTAATACTCTCCTCAACATCATGTTTTTGGCATTTGCATATCGTGGAAACAAACTTTTTACCTTTCAAAACAGAGTTTGAACTATGAAATGAATGTTTTGGTACGCTTGAGACCTCATGCGAGTTTGTACACCGGACGGTCTTTCTGTTTCTACTAACGGGTTTAAACGAGAGGTTTGGTGTTGAGTTAACAAAGAAGGAAGCTAGATAGCAAGATTGAGATACAGATCCTAATGGAACACGTAGAACTGTTTCTGAAGCTGCCATTTTGAATACTACCCTATATACCCAAAGAAGAAATGATCAAACTTTAAAATGATACCTGCAAAAATTGGATAAGAAGACATAAGAAAGGAACAAACTTTACACAAGAGAACCTAAACATGTGGGAATGAATGAATCAGACATCGCAAATCATAGAAAAATGTCATCTTTTTTCCAAATTTCGCTCTAATTACAGAGAAACACTGTTGATCAAGTCCAATTTCAGTGCTTTGTCGCTATATCCCATTTTTGTTTAGCTTCAGGAATTTTCGAAGATTGCAAATATGAACAAATAAATGGGATTAAAGAATCTTCACGAAGAGATAAAAGTAACGATGGAGACTTACTTTGATGATCCAGATTCAGCTTTTCCGAGAGAGAGAGATTTCGAATCAGAGTCGTCGAGCACCAAAACAAAAATCCGGTAAAGTGACGACTGGTCCAAAAACCCTTGCTTTCGAAACACGAGCTTTTAACTTTCTTCCATCATCCACGAGTTTACGCGTGTGAAACGACGACGTGTCTAATCTCTAAACACTTTCTTTTTTTTTAGTTTGTTCTTTTAACAGGATTTTGAAAATGGACAAGCCTGATCCTAAATTCCTAATGGCGTTATGTGTTTGGTGTGGATTGATTTTGGATGGTTCCTTGACTCAAACAGAGATAAGATATGACACTAAATATGGCTATATCCAGTTTTATTTTCTTAGCAGTGTATCAAATGAGTAAACTGGAGAATCGCTATCTAACTCATGGTCGCTTTCGGATTCTGTCAAAAGGGAAAATGTAAATGCCCTGATTTCAGGATTTGTATAGAGCCATGAACAGAGGAAGTAGACAAGGCCAAATGAAGATCAACTAATGGGCCTTAAACAGAGGAGATAGCCCACATGTTTGTTAACACATGAAGATGAAACAATTATCTTGGTTTAACAAAAACTTTATAAATCTTATGTTTACAATATCAGTGAACAACTGTGAAGATTTTATTTTTTTGTTTGAATATGTGGAAGTTCAAATCCAAAGATTCTACATTTTTTTTAGAGGCGGGACCCATACCTAATTAAATTTATCTATTTTTGGAGAAAATATCCCTCCCACCTCGAATCAGCACATCTACCTAGGAGATTTACCATTGGGCCAACAGCTCGTTGGTAACAACTATGAAGATTAGTGATGCTGATTGAGGTAAAAGAAGTTAAAGATTTCATTTGATGTCTGATACAAATTTCAAAGTCTTCGAAACCCTCTAGGAGTTCGCGTTTTTGGTTGCCGTGAGTTTTCTTTTTCTATTTTTGTAGTTTCCTAGCAAGTGAGTGGTGAAAGAAAGGAAGCTGCATGGGTCAATTCTGCCTTCACTCAAATCTTGATAAGTCAAAGATTTAAACATCTTTAAGAAATCAAATCTTTAAGATTTAAATCAGCTAAAACACTCATGTCTCCTTCTCTCAACACTGAAGATTTAAACATCTTTAAGAAATCAAATATTTTCTGTACAATTTGTGCTTGTTTGTACACCCTCCCCCACGAAAATGTCTATAAGATGTCTTAGTTGTTTCAAATTCATGTTTTTCAAGAAGAAGCAGAGCAAGAAAGGAAACAAACCCCTGAAAGCAGAGAGATTGCTAGAGCCGGTTAAAAAAAGAGAAGATGGAAAAGACAAGAAGAGGCCTCCTATGCAAGAAAGCAAGTCCTATTCATATTGGAGCTCATCACATGTAGGCAGCAACGATGTTGAACCGAATGTCAACGAGTTGTATGGACCAGATGTCATTTCTTCATCAGTGAATAATGATTTCAACAAAGTGAAGACCTTTGATATACGAGGAGTCACAGAAGTCGCGGCCAAGTGAAGATTTAGAGAAGAGGTTCAGAGATGCGTTGTTCATAATATTATCTGTATTATGTATCTTATCACATTTTTTTTTAATGCAAGCATATATTTCTCAAGGTTAAAAATATCAAAAGTGGTAAGAAAATAGCAAAGGATTGACTCAAGAATCATGATCATCACTGTCTTCTTTTATTTAAACTTGCTTTTTATTCGGTCGATTACAAATGATTGGGGTGATGATGTATTTATAGCCTCCAAAGATAGCTTACAAAGGTTCTAGATATTCTACCATCATTTTTATAAGTCTACTAAGAAATTTCTTACAAACCTCTAAACCTTTATGATGTTTCTAGAGGACCGGGAAATATATTGCATGCACCCGTAAACTACCTTTCAATTTTCTACATAAGTCACTTCAACACAACATTTGATGGCCAAAATGTAAACTGTGATTAGCTTACTCCTTAAAGAGTGAACAAAAGTTGCAGAAGTGACTCTATTTGAACCTTACTCTTTATCTGATAATAGAGAGACATTACCAAAGTATAAAAGAGTTTAGTAATCCTAACGTGTCTTTGCTAGGAGTTACAAAAAAAGGAGTCACCTTTGATGGCTTGGATAATTAAAGACTTTTAGTAGTCCTTTTTGGACTAATGAAAGACTAAAGAAACGACTTTTGACCCAAAAAAAAAAAAAAAAAAAA
>Ga0041059_1003622_pt1 | contig 10369 bp, 11 predicted proteins | sample AraColnosormetaG_FD_56232 | JGI IMG/M metagenome (GOLD analysis project Ga0041059, IMG submission 56232) | Arabidopsis roots microbial communities from North Carolina, USA - Col MF nosort | ecosystem: Host-associated > Plants > Roots > Unclassified | place: USA: North Carolina | collected... | reverse complement strand
GTTCGTCCGTCCGGTTCCGGTTTGTTGGGTAAGGGTAAACAAGGATTTTTAAAATTCATTAAGAGTATAGGAGTATGTTAGATTATATGAGAGTATTTAGATTCATTTTAGGAGAGTAGAGAGTATATGAGATCATCGTCCGTGCCAAGGAAATAGTACTCTTTTTTTCCCAAACACGTGTGAGGTGGTTTAAAGGGTATAATTGTCAATTTCAAAATAAGAGGTTTATTTGGTGCGAATCTCAAACGTCCAAAATGTTTGAAATCATATAACCATGGGTTGTATTGTAACTATAGCTTACCATCCAAATCATAAAAACAATAAATGATGTGTACATTTTTCCAACAGCGATCATGCTTATTTCTATGAAAAATGATTTTGACATTATTTGAATTGATCTTTATACAAATAAATAAAGTTTTCTACTAGTTTAAAAAAAAATATAAATAAACAAATGAATTATGAATTTATGATTACGTCTCTCTATAATCATATTTGTTCTTTTTTAATCATTGAAAGCTAAACTTATGGGGAATGAATGATCTGAAATGACAGCTTCCTAATTTTTACAGCTACGGTAATATAGGGTAATGGGTCAAGTAAATGTAACGTGTTAAAGATTAAAAAGTAAAAGACGTGCGTCAAAGAAACAGAGACGTCAAGATTAGTTTAAAACTTACTAATTACAGTAGTTAATTCGGAATTAAGCTAAGTCCAGAAAATTCCATGAAGCAGCATCCATCGTCAGCATCTTCAAGTCACACTTTTTCTTATTTTCGCAAAAACCTTCAAAAACCCGTTCCGGTCTGTTTTCTCCTCTCGAAACCCTCGATCGTTGCCGCGAAACAGCTCCGGTGACCTAAAATCGTTCGACGAAACGGTTTCTCTTCCTCCTTGTCGTTTTCACTTTTCACGTCGTTCATTGCATCTATAGGTCTTCGTTTGTTCTGCATTGTACGGATTCTCTTCCGATCGACGATTCAGCTTCCGGTATAGCTTCTCCTCTCTTCCATGGTCTTTAAATCGTCGTTTCTGTTTGATTTTTAGTAACGTTGAGCTGCTTTTGTTTTATCGGAAGCAACGTCCGTACAGGTTTGCATTTTTGTAGCTTAACGGTGAGTGTTTTCCGGTATATTTGTTGGATTTTCTGATCAACGTTTGCTAAAAAACACCGTGTTTTATACAGATTATCTTTGGTATTTCGAATTAACTGTTACATCTGTTGCTTTTGTGTGGAGCTTATGAACAGTAAGCGATTATTTTCAGGTATTTGAGTCTCTGAAGTTTAGGTGGCTTGATTTTGTGGGTAAAGTTTCATATACAGTGATGACATTTTGTTGTTGCTTCGTAAAATGGCTTTGTTATACAGTAATGACTTCAATTTCTGACAAGTTTATACTTGTGAATGGTGGCAACTGTTTAGGTTAGTAGATGAAATGTTGCCTTGTGTTCTTTTGTGGGGTTGTTTTTGACAATCTTCTGTATAGGTTTTGGATGCTTTAGTGAACCTTATACTTTCCTAGTTAGGGAGTACTTCAATCATGTGCTTGCAAAGTTTCCTTTTGAGGTTGAAGACGCCTTAGGTTTAAAACTTATATCCATGATCTTACACTCTCTAGGACTACTTTGGTTGTATCTTATTATGTTTATCTTGTTGTCTCTTTTACAGTTTGGGATATCTCAGCAGGATAACTTCTCTATGTTGCAATCGAATAGTGCTGGTGGAGAAGACAACCCTGATTTTAAGTGGGGTGCTAAGAGAGGGGTGGGACGGAAAGATAATAAAGTCCGGTTCTATGAATCATTTACCCTTGAGGGCATCGAGTACCGGCTTTTTGACTGTGCTTACTTTTACGTACATGGTCAATCTGAGACTTCAATCGGGAAGCTTGTCACATTTACCAGACATCAACAGGTGAGAAGAAAGTCAAGGTCATTTGGTTTTTCGACCTATCGACATCCAGCGCTTCTTGGGAGAGTATGAGCCACAATGGGATGAGTTGTTTCTGGCTTGTGGTGATGAAAAAGGGGTTTCCAATATCAATGATGTGGTAAGTTTGCTGGCTTTTCATCTCCTTCTCTCCTGCTTACTGAATCGAAATAGTAATCTGAATTGATGATATGTTTACTATAGATGTAATATGAGTTTGGGTTTCCTGTGTTGTTGGTCCAGGAGACCATCATGGGGAAATGCAATGTTGTATGCACATCTGATGACCGAAGAAACCCACGACCAGGAACCAAGGAGCTGCGGAGAGCTAAATATATCTTCTCCCGCACTTTTGATACAAGACTCAGAATTATATCAGAAGACTTTGCAGATGCTATAGCCGGAATTGGAGGTTTGGATTAGAACAAATGACTATACTTTATTGTTCAACCCCTAACACTCTTCGAGTATGGATCTAATGAAGCTAATTTTAGTTTCTACTGGCTCTAATATTGCAGTGGATAAACTCTTCAACATGAGAAGAGATAAACAGCCTGTAAAACGTCTAAACTCAAGCGCAGCTGCCATTACTAGGGCTTCTCCAGTTAAATCTTTTCGTCCAGATTTGGGATCAACAAAGTTAGGTAAACATGATAACAGAGATGCAAAGCTGATGAGTAGAACAAGCTCGTTAAAGAAAGGTTGATCCTTTTTCCTATCTGTTCAGGCCACTTATTTCCTATATACTTGTGAAATGGACAAACCAGATTGACACTTACTTTTATTTTGCAAGTCACTTTTCTGGAGGACCGTGCTGATCATGTACATGTGAAAAGGAACCCTCCTGTCAATACTGAAACCACTACAAGAGGTCAGATACCGATACTCAAAACAAGAGCATTTGGGGAGTTATATGCTTCAGGTTCATCAGTGAATGCTAAGCCTTCTAAAAAGAGAAAGCTTATACTCAACACGCCAGAAACAGATGATTCAGATGATCAAGGCCCTCAATCAGGAGAGAAGAAATTAATTAAAAATCCTCCTCTTGTAGAAAAGGCTCCAAGTCAGAACATCGTACGTACCATCTCTATCCTTCTTCTTTCGGTGGATTAGCTGAGAGAAATGTAAAGATTTACAGCACAAAAGTAGTGTATTATTTCTTTGCTTGAGCATAGCAAAAAGATTATTCACACTGTTGATTAGATAGTATTAACTTATGACATTTCCAAATTATTTTCTCCTTTTGTCTGCCTTACAGGAGAAAAAAAGCTGGTACAAGAAACTGGTAAGTTCTTTGACGCTTCTAAGAAGAATCTGAAAACATTTCATTCCAATAGCCATTTTTTCATGCTATTTGGCTTTCATCACACGAAATCAGACCAAGGGAATATTACTGTTTATAGAAACTATGAAATAATTAAGATAAAGTTGGTTAAACGATTTGTCCTGGTTCAAAAGAAAGTCTAAAATCACTAGTTTCTTCATTTAACATTACTATTCCTTTTTCCAGCCTTTTGAGGACGAACTAAAGCCGGCTATAGAAAAAGGTAGGGTGCTCTTAATTGAGAACCTGGAACCATCATACACATCGCTGGAGGTAGAGGTATGTGTTAGTGATTCTACAACATTCTCTGGATCTTATTTTATGTTGTTGTCAATGCAATGCCATCTACATATGTTGATCAAAGACACGTGGAATTAGCAATCATTCTAAAAACCCTGTAAAATATAACTCTCCTCGCCGTTTCCTTTTTGTTCTGTTCAGTTTCTTTTTAGGCAAGCATTCAAAGAAGGAGTTGATGCTAAGATGATCCCTTCAAGTCCCATGTCTAGCCCACATAGTGGTATATGTATATTCTTACACCTTCCTGTTTGCTATTTGTTAGCTCATAATGTTAGGAAAAAAAAAAAAAACTGTCAATATATCAAATTAAACTGCATTTATCTAAACAGGCAGGGCTCTTGTGATTTTTGGAACCACAAAGGCAGCTGATTCTGCTATGTCGCGGTTAAATGAAGATTGTCTGATGTTATCTGGCCAGAGGTTACTTACTACTCTTTTATATTCTACTTCTCACGTATATGTTAACTTCATCAAATCCTTCTTTCTTTTACTATCTAATATGATGATCCATTTGCAGAGCTCTAACGGGTAGCAAAAATGTCCCAGTCGAAATTGGAAGATGTAGAAGCTTTACTGGCCATTTTAACATGGTGGATAGATCTCTGATGACGGCTCAGAAGGTAAGTTGTTGCATTACTCTGCGCTTATTTTCAGTTGTCATTTCACTTGTCATGGTCACACATCGAAAGCCCAACAGCCCATGCCAAATTACTGAATATTACAAATTGACCCCACTATTTAGTCTTATAATCGTAAACAGACCCCATAAATTCGTAAATTTTCAGCCACATCCATAAACTTGACTCGAATGAAGATTGACAACGACTGTTTTTCAAACACTTGTTTTGAATTTCCGTATATTCAGTCTGGAAGTAAAAACACAGTAAGAAGACAAAGAGAAGCAGCCATTTTTCTTGGTTCTTTTCTTGGTTTAAGCATCAGATGGTTTCTCTGCGGTTTTTCCTTCCTTGTTAATGTGAAAGCCTTCAATCTTACGAGCAACCTCATCCACACTCTGCTTCGGCTTTGACTCGCTGATCTCTTCAGGATTCACCGGTCCAGTTTGCCAAATTCTGATTGTACCATCTTCAGACCCTGAAGCATAAGACTCACCTGTTGGTGCAAATCTCACACAGTGAACCGGACCATGATGTCCCTTGTTGCATCCTAAAGTTCAGACAAAAAGAAACCCATCAAAACCAAAGGCTTTATGTGACTTAACTAGAACAGCTTAGTTAATCTGCTTGTAGTTTTTAGTCACTCACCAATCTCCTTTCCGGTGTGGAAATCAAAGAGTCGAACCCACATATCTTCTCCACCAGCAACGAATTTGTTGCCAGATTTTGGCTCAAGCGATGCAGATTCGATATTGCAGGGCATGTCGTAACTTTTCACTAGTCCAAAACTGGAAGTTACCAAGACAAAGATAAACACTTTCAGGAGAAATGCTAAGGATTAAAAAAAAAATCGAAAAAAAAGGAATGAGAGAGCTTACTGATTTGCATCCCAAAATTTAACAGTTGACCCATCGGCAGTTGTTATATACCGTCCATCTTGACTCACTTCAGCACTGGTGACAGGAGACTTGGTTTCTAGAGTTTGCACTATTTTGCCACTCCTCACATCCCATAACCTGTTCGAGAAGATGAGACAAGAAACAACACTTGAGTTTCTCCATCTGTCTAAAATTCACAGACAGTTTTTTTTTTATGAGATATTTACTTCATACCTCACACCACCAATATCAGTGCAAGAACTTAATATTGTTTGATCACCGTGAAGCCATGTTAGTGTTCTGATAGAACCAGGAGATTTATCAATTTCTGTAGGAGGTGCATCCAAGCGATTCAAGTCGAAAACACGAAGAATTTTCTCAAATCCTCCTGTGATTAGATATTTCGTATCCTGATCAAAAAGAACCATGTTAGACACATGCTTGATTCTTACATAATACATTGACTTGAGCAATAACACATGAACAATGAAGGGATACATATAGCAAGACCAGTACAACATAGTCCAATCTACCTTAATCAACCAAAGAGATTTACTATACCTGAGAGAAGGCGCATGCTCGAACAATATGCTTGTGCTCAAAAGAATGCAAGACATCCCCAGTCAAAGCATCCCAAAGCTTCCTAAAGAGATTATAGATGTAGCAGGACATCAATCAAACCGATTCGAGCATAAACCAAAACCAAAATCAACAAGAACAGTTGCTTTCATTCCTATTTCTCAATCACTTACGCTGAAAAATCAGCAGATGCAGAAGCTGCACGTAAAGCATTGTTATCAAGACAAGAACTCCACACAGCACCTTTATGACCTTCAAATGTACCAATCCAATCTCCAGTTTCCCCATTTCTCAACATTGGTTGAGAATCTAATCATCAAGAAGCCATGAAATAATATGAAGAGAGTTTGCAGCAAAACATGTTTCATAGTATACAAAGCCAATCAACAACAATAGTGAACAGAACAGATTCCCCAAATTTGGATCTTACAATAACAAATCTAGAAGATCATATTTTTACCTTTACTTGCGCTGATGAGGAAGAAACCATCAGGAGTGATTGGACTGTAGAACAAATCCACAACAGGTCTCGAATGGCCATGGCACACTAGCGGAGTCGCGACTTTCTTCTTCTCCATCTCTCTTTACTAATTTTAACAAAACACACACTTAAGAAGAAGAACCCTACTTAGATCGATCGTAAGACCAAATCTTAGCTTCTAATCAAACGATTCAGTGGTTAAATTGGCGCTAAAATTCACAGCTGATTCAATACGATCCGACAAAACAAAAATTGCTGTCTATTTTCGATTCCTTTTGATATATAAATCTAATTTGGAGAAAATAATTCTCGAATCTAAAACTTGGATCGATCTATAATTTTGATAGGAAGATTTTGCAGCTCCAGTGGAAATGCTGCTTCCCGAAAATTCAAAAGAAAAAAAAAAGAAAGGAAAATTACAAAAGAAAAAAAAGTGGCTAATCGAAGAAGAAAGTAACTGTAAGAAGAAGAAGGAAGCTATTGTTATATGTCTGAGAGATTTCTATTTCGGGAAGCTATTTCTTTGTCTTCTTCAATTTTGATTACTATATGTTTCCTTTTTTACAAATTCGCCTCGTTACTTTACTAATTACATCTCTGTCCAAAAATTCAAATAATTTATATTTGCCTCAAGAGAAGTGTTACATGACACATTGATGCATAACAGATTTTTTTACATAGAAATAGAAATGTAACCATGATTAAGTCATACCAGCTAGAATTATTGTAACAATACACACTTCATCAATTTCAGAAAAGGTTTTTAATCCTCTACCTATTTGAGTTTTGGTCGTTGGTTCCTGATTTTGGACTCTTCATGTTCATCTTTCTGAAGCTTTCTCCTCAAATCCCTCAAATTTTCTTCATCTACTTTACCATCCATCTTCTTGTTCAATGCATATGCTTCACCCATCTTCCTCTTGCACTCCTTGCTTGCTGAATCGTGCAATACCACTGCAAACAACGAAGTTAGAACTATGGCAACTTAAAGAAGACTTTATCTATCAGCAACCTCAAATTCACTAGAACAACTAGCTTCATGATATTGATCACATCATTTCTCAAAATTTTAGACACAATAATGTTTGTATCTTTCTACTATGTATATGTAAATAGAGACGGTATTACTAACTTGGCTTTGGGTAGTCCTTCCCGACTATGCAGTTTGCTTTAGTTTGAACGCTCAATGGTGCTGTCCATGGCTCATATATATATTGCTTTGGCATATCTGAATCAGAAAACTTATTAGCTAATGAAAGAATACACAGTAAACAAACTTACCAGGATGGTGGAAACAAACTTCAGTTACCTTTCAGTACCGGTAGAAAATGCCTAATGTACTTCCCATCAGGATCATACTTCTTTCCGAAAGATATAGGAGAGTAGATGCGGTTGAACTAAAACCATAACAAAACATTGGGACACAAGTGTAAGCATCACAAAAGTTGCTTTACTTCAATTTAACTATACAGAACAAAAAAGCTAACAAAGCCAAAGATAATTAGAAAGAGAAACAGAAAGGAGAGAGTGCCTGGTAAAAGAACGACGAACATGATAACCACATCCAATTTCCATTGTTGATTGCCCAGTCTGAATCGATCAGAAGTCTCTCAAACACATCACGCCCTTGTTCCCAATGTATGAACTAACACCAGAAACTAAGCATGTCAGTGAAATCCTCGGAGATAGAAACCAATAATTGTAGAGGCAGCATTACCAGATCCCCACGAGTAAGAAAACAGGCTACACAGTGACGCGCTAGATGGTGCATCCAACCCCATTTCAGAAGCTATAAATTTCAGAGAGAGAATGATTAAGAAATGATGCTTAAAAGGAAAGCTAAAGGCATTCAGTTTGACTAAAATCTAACCTGAACCATGATGGCATCAATCCAAGGGTATCCTGTCTTACCGTCCCTCCAAGCAGCCAACATAGCATGATCCTCGTTCCATGGAATCTAGTTTGCGTATGGAACAAAAATATTGGTCTAAAAAAGCATGAACATCTAAAAAATGAAGGAACATCATCAGGAAACTATACTACAGTTGTTACCTGTTTGCAGATCCGGTTTCCCTTCATTTTGTCAAAGTTAGGAGTTCCAAATGCAGTGGTATAGAAAAATTCTCGCCACAACAACTAAAGTAAAAAAGTAAAGCAATCAACTTTCTGCAGTCAGGCAGTATAAAAAACGCTCTGTAAGTCAATGACTGACCTGCCCCAGGAGAGAAACTGGCGGCGATGTATGCTTTTTAACATCCTTATAAATATTTTGAAGGCATTGATAAAAGTACCTCGAAGAAAGGCATCCGAACTTCTTAAATGTCAGGAATTAGATGGAAATATTAGGAAAATCGAGGGTGAAGCTTAAGTGGGCAAAACTATGTCATGAAACTCACTTTCAAATATGGTGACATAACTGTAGTAGCAGGCTTCAAGAAAGCAGATGGATCACCCTTTGGTTTCTCAAAGTTTGCCACCCATGCCTACACTACAAATAAAACCCATAACGAATTCAGCCCTTGACTTTGATAAAGAAGATATAAATCTATGAAGTCAATGTAAGAATATCAATTCTAAAATCTTAAAGTGATAAAATTCAAGTTCTCCAGGAGTAAGTTTCCTTCAGTCCGACAAAGTACTCAATCGAGCAGATTCCTACCATTTTTTTCTAAAAGAGAAAAACTTCCAAGTTCTTGACCATACCTTATCACTGATTGATTTAGTCAATCTTTTTAAGGCTTCTGATTCACCACCTCTAAAAGGAGTCCAATCAGCCTACAGACATTTACATGAGCATAAGATTCTCAGATGGATAAATTGTTAAACGACCTAAAGAAAACAGATCACCTCTTACTTGTTCATCATCTTTGTAGCCAAGTTCCTCAAGAGATGGTACTTCTGAAATGCCAAGGTTTCCAATATCTCCAATTGGAGGAAGTGAAGAATAAGACATCACAAGTTCAGATTTAGCACATGAGGGCTCCCCAGCAACCTTCAGAAATGATTGATAACTCAAAGGTGGCTTCCCACCGTTCTAACTTGCAAGAAAACCACACAAATGTACATAAATATTACAGTTCCATAAATGAAACATCTAAACTAACTCGGTTAACACTACCACTTACTTTCTCTATAATGTGTGCGGGATTGAACAGAGTATGGCTCACTGGAGAGAAAACCTCAACTCCAGTTGAAGAAGCATAATCCTATAGAGATTATAAAAATGCACTTGAGTTAGCTAAAATCTCAATGACACGCATAGTTCAATCAGTGGTAAGCAAGATCAAAACTTTAAGGCGTAATGAAACGAATTTTACCTTAACCTTAACATCTAAAGCTTGATAATACGGATCTGTATCATATTCAAAGCAAAGCCTCTTCACCTTCCACTGCCAAAAACCCCATTCATAACATTTCAGATTTCTATGTCTACAGTAAACCAATTTCACAGCTTTTAAACACACTGTCGAATAAGAAACACTACATTACCTCTTGCAAGCAACGAACTAGTACTTCGCCAGGTTCACCTTTAAAAACAAGCAACCGTGAACCAAGTTTCTTCAGGCTAGAATCGAGATCCTTGAGACTCTCAAGCAAGAACCGGATCCGGTTTACCCCGGCGCGAGACGAACCGGGAGAGAACGCAGATGGGTCTGACTCCATATAATGCGGGTCGATAACAAAAACCGGATACATAAATTCAGAACCTTTTGAGGCGTATTCAAGAGCCGGGTTGTCGTGAACCCGGAGACCTTTCCGGAACCAAATCAGTGAACCGGATCCAGTAGCCATTGATGTTATGGGATTGAGACGATAACTTGAAGGTGAACAGACGCAGAATCGTTGCATGAATATGTTTGAGATTTCTATAGAAGTTTCTTTTGAGAAATTCGCGCCTTTGAAAAGCGCGAGAGAAGGTTTCTTAAGACGAAGATGTGGTTAATATACGCTTCTTCAACTCTGTGTTTGCTAATTTGCGCGGTAATCAGCGTAAGATAAAAGAAGGGAATAGGTTATTATCAACGGTTATATTTAGGCCACGTCATTACTAAGGAGCAACATCATTTGGGCGATGTGTTCAATTATCCAACATTTAGTGCTTATTAGTATCCATGATTAGTGAAATTAAGAAAATTTACTTCATATATTTGAGATTGCAATCGTAATTATATTTGTATACTAACATTTTAATCTTTATACGTGTTGAACATATCTACCGATCCAACAGTTAGCATTAACAACTGAGGAAAAAAAAAAAAA
>Ga0041059_1003621_pt1 | contig 10370 bp, 4 predicted proteins | sample AraColnosormetaG_FD_56232 | JGI IMG/M metagenome (GOLD analysis project Ga0041059, IMG submission 56232) | Arabidopsis roots microbial communities from North Carolina, USA - Col MF nosort | ecosystem: Host-associated > Plants > Roots > Unclassified | place: USA: North Carolina | collected 2013-09-02 | reverse complement strand
TTTTAGATTTTTTTTTTCCTGTAGGAATCTTTTTTTTTTTTTGTGAACCTCTCTTATACTCATTCTTAAGCTTAAACTTTATAGTATTTTTGGAGTTTTTGGATCATACTAGTAGTTTTAGAAAACAAACCATAAAATGTGGTATTTTATTTAGAATTATCCATCTAATTTCTATGTCTATTATTTCTGTTTAACTTTGATTTTTTTTTTTAAGTTTAGGATTAGCAAAATAATGTCTCTTATTGATATATTACTATATACATGTTCAAGCATGAAGTCAGAGGTATGTGTTATTTTAGTTCAAGCTGTTTTTTTTTCTTAATATGAGTTTAATTTATTTAAGTTTTCTAAGAGTGGAGTTCACATTACCGGTCGATGTCCGTTAATTATGTTCTCGTGATACTACAACTGTTCAAATCTTTATTAAATCACTGTTTTCAATTCCAATAGGTCATTAAAAATTAAGAACAAAAGAAGAAAAAGAATTATTCAACCTGAAAAGTGAGAACAAGCTATGCACGACGCGACTTTCATCCTAATCAAATATTCACATGCTACACGAGCTCTTTTAGTCTAGCATTAATGTTCTGTTCATTTTGCTGTCTTGAAAGAGAATTTATATTTCATTAATATTTTACCAAAATTAAATCACATATATATATTTGTCTTTCGATATGTGGACCGGACAAACACAAAGTAGCGTCCTTATAATTTGCTATCTCTCTCATCCTATTTCAAGTCTTTCTCTATCTACTTTCCTCAGAAACCCATCCTCAGAGATGGCAGACTTGAGTTTTTATGTCGGAGTCATAGGTAACATGACCATTTTATTTGCACGTGTTTATTATCATCTACATATTTCATATACCCACAAAGTTATGTAACTTATACTATAAAATGAGTTATTTTTATATATATGATCGTTGCAGGGAATGTTATATCGGTGCTTGTCTTCCTCTCCCCTGTGTGAGTTAACTCTCTCTTTCTACATATGATCTTGATTAATTTGTAACATTTGATTGAACTATAAGAAATGGGGAAATTAAGTTAAACATTAAAATGATAATTAGGGAGACGTTTTGGAGGATAGTGCAGCGGAGATCGACGGAGGAATACGAGTGTTTTCCGTACATTTGCACGTTAATGAGCTCGTCGTTATGGACATATTACGGAATAGTGACACCTGGTGAATACTTGGTTTCTACTGTCAATGGCTTTGGTGCTCTTGCTGAATCCATCTACGTTCTCATTTTCCTCTTCTTTGTCCCCAAATCCAGATTCGTAAGTTTTCTTTCCACCTATACATATTATATATATAGTTTCAGTTTGCATTATATGTGATAGTGAGATTTTATTATGTGTTTTTATATGATATATTATATTGATATGATATAAAAATTTGTTTGAATATGCATTTTTAATTGATGGCCCCAGATCATTTATATTAGAGATAACATTGGTGACTCAGATTCAGATCTGATTAGCAGATTTTAATTATGACGTTTAATCAATAAGTTAGTTTAGATTATGTCTACTTGCTATATAATACTATAATAGTATAAATTAGACTAGAATACTTAGCTTGAACGCGTTTCATTTGAAACTAATTGATTTCTGATTTCAATTTTATTTTTCAGTTGAAAACAGTTGTTGTGGTTCTAGCTTTGAACGTGTGTTTCCCAGTTATCGCGATTGCGGGAACAAGAACTCTGTTTGGAGATGCAAACTCGCGTTCTAGTTCAATGGGTTTCATATGTGCTACTCTCAACATTATCATGTATGGTTCTCCTCTTTCAGCTATTGTAAGTCTCTCTTTTTTCTCTTTATCACACTATCTTAATATCTTATACACACTTGCTACGAAGGACAATAATATATACGCTATACCAATAACTCTACTTTGCTTGCTTTCAAAAGGTTTGTGGCTGGTTGTCGTAGAAAACTAAATTTAAAATAGCTTATTCATTTCTCTTACAATATATGCAAATATTAATTATTGCATACTAAACGACTAAACTTCTAAATGAGCCTATTGGTTTTGTATTTAAACTGAGGGCCCAAGGACGTTGCTTCATTAAGCTACCATGGACCGGTCTTGGGCTGTTATATATTATAAATGTTATATTTCCTTTCAGCAATAAGTAAACCAACCACCACTAAAAGAGACAGAAATTGTATGGAGAGTGTTTTTCAGCATGTTTTTATCCAAAAAAATATCAATGTCATTGTATCTATTATCACTATTAGATGGTCATTTCGATGTATACGCGTTTATCTAATTCATTTTGATCATATCAGAAAACGGTTGTGACGACGAGAAGTGTGCAGTTTATGCCATTTTGGTTGTCATTTTTCCTCTTTCTGAACGGCGCGATTTGGGGTGTCTACGCTTTACTCCTACACGATATGTTTCTACTAGTAAGTATCATTTTGGTATCAAATGTTTTTAAAAAGAAAGCGAGATTTTTTTTGTTTTTATCATAATATTTAAACGAATTTGTATTTTGTGTGTGTAGGTGCCAAATGGAATGGGATTCTTTCTTGGGATAATGCAACTCCTAATTTATGCCTATTACAGAAATGCCGAACCAATTGTAGAAGATGAAGAAGGCCTCATACCAAATCAACCTCTCCTCGCTTAACCTCGTCTTTTACCCATCAAAATTTCTAAAATAATTTATCCTGACAAACAAAATAAATATTCGATTCTTTTTTCGGTTGAGTATTGGTTTTTGACTGTGTCCTAGCTATTAAAAAAATTCTCTTTTCTTTTTTTTTTTCTCTCCGGATATGACAGTTTTAAGTTTACATTGCAAACATTATTCAATGATTACTTTTTGGTCACACTATGTTTTCTTAATCGAGATATATGACCATTATTGGAATAATGCTAGGCCTGAATCATGCATACATCATTATAACGCCTCCCAAACAAGGTCATAAATAAATCATTGTCAACGGTTTTGGTTATATAACATAGCGATAAGTAATATAACGACCAGATGTTTCACTCAGTCGAGAGATCTTGACGACTTCGCCACGTTTTAGTCCAAAGTATCTCGCAATTGGATCAGTCACGTGAATCCTTGGAAGCTAACAACACCAACAGGTTCCAAATCTTTAATCACCCAAAACTAATAACAATACTTTATTTCTATGTGCAAAAAAACTACAAACCTGGTTCTCTTTCTCTCTAGAAACTTTTGCTTCTCTTCAGTAGTAAGAGCTTGATGCTCAGGAACAAAAACATGTTCCTTAACGTTCACTATCAATTCCTTCTCCTGAACCAACAGTACTCAATCATGGTTTAGGCTTTTGTGATGATCAAGAGAACAAAAATCAAAATGTGTTTTGTTTTTTTAGTTACCTGGAAAACTTCAATATGAAATATTGGATAGACCGCACCTAAAAAAACCAGAGCCTGGCGAGAAAATGCCTTTATATCTTGCACCACTAAAATTGCTCTGAAAACGTTTGCCGATTTTAACTGGTCTATGTATTTCTTCATCTCCGTAATTCCAACTTTGGAAGCATTGGGGAAGAAAATATAAAGCTACAAAACAACTCAAGACGAGATCAAACACACGAAATTACGCGTTTTAGCAGTTTTATACAATGCAAACCATATCTTCTTATAGGTATAAATACATTGAGAGACATCATACTTAATTATACATTACCTTATCATTGTCATCATTTTTCTTAGCTTTGAGAGTAACAAGAGACTCCTTTTCATATTGTCGCCATATTTCTCAATAAACTCTTCTAGGGTCATTGTAATTTCAGAACCGTCGATTAAGTAGCCACGATCCTTCAGCATCTGCATCAATGTCCTCTGGACTAGGAACAGTCGTTTGATCTCTTCGTCCATTAGAGCCATAGTTTCACCGATTACACTGCTTTGTTAATTACTGTCAGCTATATTGTTATTATTCAGAGGATAATGAATAAGCAATTCAGCTTTTAAAAAAAGATATAAACGTAAAAAGGTTTCTTAAATACAGCAGAAGAGAAGATCAAATTAATATCCACATCATTAGGAGATTAATTAATTATTTCCCAACACTAGTACATAGGGTAATCAATAAACAAGAAAGAGTCGATAATTTACAGAAACAACAAGGAGATTAAAATCCATAAAAGTGATGAGGATTAATACTGTTGGAATTTAGGATAGAAAACGAAAGGATCTAAGAGAGAGAGGAGAGAAGCCCGTACGAAGTGTGCAAATTAGCGAAGGAGATAGGGATGTCTCTAAAGCGGCTGCGAAAAGCATTACTTACAGTTTTTTTTTCTTAACACAGTTAATGTCGGTTTGAAGTCTAGCTAATTAATACAGCGGTAAATACGTTAGAAACTCCGAGTATCGATGGATCACGGAATTAGCAACCGTAGCTAAGAGTTCTCAGTATTCTCGAGTATCAATAGATCAAGAGAAGAGGAGAATTCAAAGACTTGAGATAGAGAAAAGCTTCTCTGTTTTCTTATTCAAAACAACCACCGTATCTCTTACAAGTTTAAGAGTACTTATACGAACTTAAGAATAAATCCCTTGTTGAAACTTGAGGCTAAAGCAACAAATAGCCGACACAGTTTAAAGAAAACCTAATAACAAAAACGAAAGCCCAAAAACAAAGACGAACTTGAAAAGGAAAAGACGTAAAAGGAAATAGGAAGATAGACGCTACATCACTAATTAAACTTGTCCTTATTTTTTCCTCCTACTTGTGTAATAAATACGAAACTCGATAAACTCGATGTAAAATAAAAATAAAGGTGAAATAAAAGCAAATATATATTGGACGCTTACTTAACAGTTTACCAAAAAATATATATATTTATATATATATATATATATATATATAGCTAGGGATAGAAAGGGAAATTATTTGTTACATTTCATTACAGCACTATACATGCATGCAAGACCCTGGAAACAGAAGTTTTACAAGAGCTTTATTTCAAAGACAGAGACAGAAACTTGACCTTATTCATGCATACGCAAACAAACGTAAATGGTCATGACACAAAACATATATAGAGAAGGGAAACACACTGTAACCGAACATTAATTATGCTTATAGTTTGGTTTTAGTTAGATTGTGGGGATAAAACCGGTTGGGAGGATAGCGACTATGTTGAGGAGGCCGGAGACGATACTGCCGACGAGATTTAACTGGGAGATCAGTTGTCCGGTGGAAGGGAGGGTGGCGTCGCAGCTGGAGCGAGGGGTTGGGACGACGATACGACAATCGTTGAGGAGTGTGGGAAGGGATATCTGAATTCCGTTTGTAGAAAACGTGAATAATCCGGCAATGTTCGTAATTGTTTCTGCTACGACTCTGTTTAGGTTTCCACACTGGAGCTGGACGACCGCATCTGTTATTTGCACCATTAAATTAGTATGTCAACAAAGAGATCATAAATATTATCTTTTTGTGAATATTCGTCATTAAGATAAATATGATTTCGTGAATCTTTTTATTAGTTCGTATATATAGTATAGGTTAAGAATGGACAACTAACTAGCGAAAGCCGGGGCCGGAGTGCCATTGAGAGGGGCGCCATTGATGGTGCAAAAGAGAACCCCATTGATAATGGGGACATTGATACCACCAAGACCACTCTGAGCGTTAGCCATTGGAGACACCACAATGAGACACAACAAGACCAATGAGAAGGTTATGTGTTTCTTGATAACTGCCATCTTTTTTGGATTACTTGTATATGAAACTATAGAGTAGATAGCAAATATTTGTTTGTGTTGCTTTGGGTTTGGATGTGATAAAGTACTGTCTTATGCAGCTCTATTTATAGAACAAGTTTTATAGATATCTCCCCTCCTATTTACTTTGCTCTAGTTATATCTTTAGATGATTCGTTTACTTTTTTTATACACCTTATTGTTTTTATATACTTAAGTGAAAACGTCCATAGGGTTTAGTAGTGAACCCGGATCCTAGGATGTAATTTCAATGGTGTGCAATCATTCTATTTTATGTTATTTTCCCCTACACATTATATATAATTTATATCATTGAAGACAATTAATTATATATATTAGGTAAAACAATGATGTCTTCCATATTATTTCACCAAGATATCTTGAAGTTCAAATACCAAAATAAACATACAATAATCGATAACTTGAAGAATTATCCATACCGTACTTGTAATTAAATTTTTAATCATTTGCCGTTTTCCGTTTCTATTTATATTGTCTCCAAATGTTTTTTATATAGTTTCAGTACTATTTACTATTAATAGGAAAATGCTAAAAAAAGACATAGTAGAATGATAAATTTTGAGGTTAAATCTTAAAGAAATTTGTTTGATGCACTTATAAGAGCTCGAACCCGCAAGACACAAGATGGTTAAAGAGACGGCTTGAGAAAGAAAGACGCGATATTGGACTAATATAATTTTATCTTCAAATGCATTTTAAAAGTTTTTGTTCAAGAAAAAGATACAGTGAAACCAATACTCCATCAAACAATTGGACTATAGTTTTGATGCCCTTTTTCCTCCTTATGTATTTTCTTATATATAAAACAAATCAACCTTAAATAAGTAGACTCTGGATAAAGAAAAAATTCAGCAGCCATCTTATGTAACAGATTGGTCCATGGGATCTTTTTATATTATTCGACTTTGATCAAGTTGTATATATTAGTCGTATCTCGATCAAGTTGCCCTATAGGTAAACTTTTCGCAATAACTTTTAATAGTAGTAACTAGTAAGTAGTAACTTAGAAACTCAAGTAAATGGTGAAAATTGTGTATTTCTGAATTCGTTGTCGCTTCTAGTGGTGAGGCCAGATTAAGATTTCTCTGAAATATAGAAGCAGACGTGTTGGCATTGTTGAATTCATGTCATGCTTACTTAAGTTATTCATTCTTAGTATCTTATTTTCTTTCGACTTTTGTTGAATTTTGCAGGGTATTTTTCTAGGCGTTTGCTTTGGCTATTGGAGAAGAGTGATTTCGATCTTCATGGGCTCTTGTAATTTTAATCAATTGTTTTGGAAGCTTACACCATACGTTCCAAAGTTTAATTACATGAAAACTGAAATTCGCCACCAATAAGAAAAACAGTCATATTACTATGCCACACGGTTACGATCCAAATATAAAATCTATACTATATTGTTGTGCAAATCTTTACATACAACGAATATTCGTAAAGTTCATGCATCAACTAATGCAATTTGGCTAAAACTTATATTGATCGAGTGTAAGTTTAACAATTAGTCAAATTATTAATTAGTATCACATCATTATATTTATTTATTTTCTTTTATAAAATGACTGAAATGCTTTTTTCTCTATTTTGTTTAATTAGTCTAATTTTATAGAAAAAAATATAACAACGATGATATTTTTTTTTCGTTTTGTAGATTTTCTATGTTTATAAACTAATAGGTTTTTAGATTTGCACTAATACGAGAAAATGATGATTTATTCAATTATTTTGTCTTTAATTAAACGGAGTTTTAGCTTTATCTTTTCCAGCAATTGATATAGTATTAACAAAATATTTGTTTCCCAATTTTAATTTATAAAAACTCCATATCTAAATATTCCATAAAAATAGAAAGGATCCGGAGTTACATAGTGCATAATACTCATGATTCTATTTTAAATGTTTTTATGAATTATTTCGAGTCGACCTAGCTATTGAAGAAGAACATGAACTCATAGATTTTGAAACAGATTCACTGCAACATTCAGGGATAATAATGTCTGTAACAATGTTTACAACTTCTTGATATTCCCGTTATTGGCCCAAATCAAATCTCGTCTACTCATGCAGCCATGTAGTCTCATTCTCTTTGGATCCCTATCTTTTACATTGTATCAGCCCAAACAAATATTCTTGGGCTCAAGGAGAAATTATATTCCTAACTAGCCCAGTAAATTTTCTTACAACTTTTTATTTTATTTCATTTTAAATACCTACACTATTACATTAAGGAGTTCATATACCTAAAACTCGCCAATTAGCTAGGTGGTGTTTCATACTTTTGAATTTTTGATGTTTGTTTCAAAATTTTATTTTATGATCAACATGTTTGTTTCAATTAAAAACCAAGAATACTCACCATTTTGAATATTGCATGTATCTAAAACTTCTCTTCTTTGGGGGTTTAAAATGTATCCAAATTAATTCTTATATAACCAAATCAACCCAAAGGCGGGTCTTCAAAGACCAAGGAATTAGGAAGAAGAAGGGAAACACCAGCCACCATCGAAGCATCCGGTTTCCAAACTTCTACAGTTTAAAACCAATGTTTCTTGCCCAGAGGAAACAACAGACATCTAAACTTGTAAAACAGGTCCAAGCTCTCTAGCTCCTTCCACATTTTCTCTATGTAATGGTCACTTCTGTGAGTTCTGTCTAAAGATGTAAGATCACTGTCATAGTTACTGTACCCACCATGCATGGCGTCACGTAGGACTTTCCAAGCCCTTTTTTAAACCTTTACAACAACAAGTCGTATGAGCTACAATGAGACAACTCAGAGGAATAACGTGTAGTTTATCCGGATGGGATTCAAAAGAGAGAACCTCCTAGTAAGTTTTGTTGTCAGAGACTCCGAGAGATTTCAAGAGAAAGCATCTTTATACTAGTGAATCTCATCCCATGAAGCAAAGTAAATGGGGTGAGATTCTTAATTCAAAGTCGAAGATATTCTTGTTACTACTCTGCTAAAATTCATTATAGACTTTCTAGTTCTGAATTTAGTAGAAGGCTCTAACTTCAACCGACGAGGTTAGATTTTGACGTCAGTTCACAAAAAAACTAACCGCGGACAGTAGTGAAGACGGAGGTGAGACTTGGCGCGTCAAGTTGGTCTGCAAGAGTTTCAAAATTTAAATTTAAAGAATCATTGTATTTTGAGCGTTTAATATTTATCGTTTACAAATTATATACTTTTTTTTTAATTAATAAGCTAATCCAATTACACATTAGGCAAACTAAATCCTAAAAAGAAAAGGGAGCTAGAATTTTTGTTATTTACATCAATCGGAGCAAAACTAGACTATGTTGTTTAGTATATATATATTTGTATCAGTCTATGGACTTAAATAGAATGCATGTTGTTCACTCAATAATCATTGCATATATTCTGTTGACATTTACTTCTTGGCATGTACACTCACCCCAACCATTCATTTAATGCAATTGACATATATATTTGGAAAGGGAAATTGTTTGTATCATATAACAAAAGCATTAGACATGCAAACCCTGGAAAAAGAAAGTGACAACAGAAGACATTGAAGATTGAGACATAAGCCCTATATAGACCTTATTCATGCATACGCAAGCAAACGTAAATGGTCATGATTACAAAACATATAACAAAAGGGAAACACACTGTAACCGAACATAGAGTATGTATAGAGTGTGGAATCAGTTAAGAAGACCAAAGCCGGCAGGGATGATACTGATGATGTTGAGGAGGCCGGTGAGACTATTGCCGATCATGGCTAACCGTGAGACGAGGTTGCCAACGGAAGGGAGGTTGGCGTTGCAGGTGGAGAGAGGGGTCGTGACGACGACCCGACAATCAGAGAGAAGTGTGGAAAGTAACATCTGAATTGAGTCCGTAGGAAGCGAGAATAATCCGGCAGCATTCGTGGTCGCTGTTGAAACGACCCTGTTTTGCCTTCCGCACTGGAGCTCAACTCCTGCATCTGTTGGTTTGCAGTATTAGAATTAGTAAATATATATATACGTTGAGAAATTTATTAAACTGTATATTAATTATTTCGTGAATCTTTATCTTAGTCCGTATCTGTAGGTTAACTCATACTTCCATTTGAATTTATAACTTTGAGTGTGTAGGAACAATAGAAGAAAAAAATTCGTGCATTTTTAGAATTCTAAGCAATTGTTTTGTATAATATCATTTGTACGATTGTATATTTGACATAATCTACAACAAAACCCGCCTGGTTAACAGAACCTAAGCAATTTTTGTTGGGCTGGTTTTGCATGATTGATCAAAGGTGAAAGTAGAAGAATGGAAAGCTTACTAGCGAAAGCAGGAGTGGAAGTGCCACTGGGAGCACCATTGAGAGAGCAAAAGACAACCCCATTGATATTGACGAGATTGAGAATACCCCCTACAAGACCACCAACCAGACCACCGAGACCCCCAACAAGACCCCCAATAAGACCACCAAGACCACCACTACCACCAAGACCAAGCTGAGCCTCAGCCATTGGAGACACCACAACGAGACACACCAAGATCAATGAGACGGTCATGTGTTTGTTCTTTAACATTGCCATGCTTGAGTTAAAAGTAAATGCTTTTTTTTTTTTTTTTGGTGTGTGTGTTTGTGTTGTTTTTGGTTTT
>Ga0041059_1003620_pt1 | contig 10372 bp, 7 predicted proteins | sample AraColnosormetaG_FD_56232 | JGI IMG/M metagenome (GOLD analysis project Ga0041059, IMG submission 56232) | Arabidopsis roots microbial communities from North Carolina, USA - Col MF nosort | ecosystem: Host-associated > Plants > Roots > Unclassified | place: USA: North Carolina | collected 2013-09-02 | reverse complement strand
AATATTTTCCTCTGTTTTGAAATCTTCTTGTGGTCATTTGGACGACGACCCAGGACATGGTCTACGCTCTTCTACTACTTATTAATATTATATATGAGTTTCTTACGATCCATATATTACATCAGATATCCGTTTTAAGATTTTTTTAAAAATGTTGACACAAAAAAAAAGTTTTGGACGACTAAGTGCCGTCATCAATCCATTGGATTACATCATCAATCCATTGGATAACCCTTGGTTTGATCTCTCTGAGGTGAGTATCGAGTCGTGTTATGGATCCCAAACATTGCCGCGTAGCTTGCGTAGTAGGCATTGGAATCTCAAAACATTGAAACTTAAAAAACTAAGTTTCGTGGATACTGATGCTTATATGTGGTTTGAATCACTCAAAACACTGCATCTTCTCTCTGTGAGGTTCTCTGACGACAAATCTGTTCAGAGGCTTTTAAGTGTTTGTCCGAAACTTGAAGATTTAGTTGTGAAACGAACAACATATGTCAATGTGAGAATATTCAGTATCAATGTGCCTAGTTTGAGGAGTTTATCTATCGATTATTCGTGGGCGGTATCTCGACCCGCGGATGTACATGGATTTGTGATAGATGCTCCTTCTTTGAGGTTCATGAACATTAAAGATCACTTCAGTAACTTATTACAGTTCGAAAATATGCCTAAGCTAGTCAAGGCGAATGTTGAGGTTGATTGTGATCTATCTGAGAAGTTTATTGGATCTATTACCTCAATCCAACATATCTCTTTATGTTCTAAAAATTCAAAGGTAACTAACCCCTCTTTAATAATCTGAACCAATGTCAAAGATTCAATCAAATAAAGTTTTTAATTACCTTGTTTTTTGCTTTTATTGCAGATTCCTTATCCTAGTGGCACTTCCTTCTTCTATCTTGAACATCTTGAGCTATGTACATGTTCTCAAGATTGGTGGAATTTACTTAACCGTATACTCGAAGACGCTCCAAGACTTCAAGTTCTCAAGCTCAAATTGGTATGTATATGGAGTCTCCTTACTTTGTCTTTCCAGTTTTTGAACCGCCTTACTTCTAAGTTGTAACAAGCAATATGCTTTCTTCTATTTCACAGGGAAACTGTGTTCAATGTAGTACTGAGCTGATGGATTACTGGAACGAACCGTGCTCTGTTCCCAAATGTTTATCGTCTCATCTAGAGATATTCGAGTGGAGACATTACAAGGGGACAAAGCAAGAAAGAAAAGTGGCAAAGTACATACTAGCAAAAGCGAGTTGTCTAAAGGTGGCAATATTCTCTTCAGTATGTATAGAGAAGAATCTGATTTTCAAGAAGTTAGAAAATGTGGACAGAGGTTCAAAAGCATGTGAGCTTGTGTTTCAATAACATGTTTTCTTTTTTGCTATCTTCAACAACATTTTTCATTGTTAACATCTTCTGAAACAATGATTTGACTATATATATTAAGTTTTCGATATGTCTTTACAAAAATATTGTGGCTGTACAACCAATCAACACCGAAGAAAGAAATATTCCTCATAATAAATTTAAACTTATCTTTATGTAAAAAAAAAACATAAAAAAAAATCAGAGTTTCATATCTCTCCTTCTTCTAATCTAATGAGCCGCCTATTCCTCAACTCTTCAGCCAAAAATTAGGGTTTTCATATTCCTCCTTCAGATCTAACGACTTGGCGATGGAAGCTGCAAGATCTGGAATCGAAGATGTTACATCTCCTGATAGGATCAGCCAGTTACCTAACGATTTACTTTTTCGAATACTCTCATTAATCCCGGTAAGCGATGCAATGTCCACAAGTTTATTGTCTAAACGTTGGAAATCTGTGTGGAAGATGTTGCCAACGCTTGTATACAATGAAAACTCTTGTTCCAATATTGGTTCTCTTGGATTTGACCAATTTTGTGGTAGGTCCTTGCAATTACATGAAGCTCCACTTCTCAAAACCCTAACCCTAGAACTTAGGAAGCAAACTGATTCCTTAGATTCTTCCATATTTCCAAACATTCATTCTACTCTCCTTGAATTCTCAATCAAATCTACTGGTTATCCTGTTTATTACAGTACTATCAGTTTCCCAAACAACCTTGATGTCTTCCAAACACTAGTTGTCTTGAAACTCCAAGGCAATATTTGTCTTGATGTTGTTGATTCTCCGGTTTGTTTCCAGTCCTTGAAGAGTTTGTACCTCACATGTGTGAATTTCGAGAATGAAGAATCTTTTTCCAAACTTTTATCTGCTTGTCCTGTTCTTGAAGACCTCTTCCTCCAAAGACTTTGTAGTGTGGGGCGTTTTTTGTTTTCCATATCAGTCCCTTCTCTACAGAGATTAACCTACACTAAAGAACAAGCCTATTATTCTAACGATGAAGCAATACTCGAGATTACCGCTCCTTCTTTGAAGCACTTAAACATCTTCGATCGCGTAGGTGTTTTCAGTTTTATTGAGGATATGCCTAAATTGGTGGAAGCAAGTGTTAGAGTTAAACTGTCAAAGAATGAGAAGCTTCCGAAAGTTCTTACTTCAGTTGAGCATCTTTCGCTAGATCTATATCCTTCAATGGTAACATCTTTCTTCTCTCGCAAGCTAGGTTTTGTTTATCTTTGAAGATAGCATTTGCTTTAAACTTTGAGTTTTTGCGTGCAGGTTTTTCACCTTGATGATAGATTCATCTCCAAGCAGCTTCTTCATCTGAAATTAGACATTTACGACAACTTTCAGTCGAATCTTCTTCTGAGTTTGTTGAAAGATTTACCTAATCTACAATCTCTCAAGCTCAACCATGTAAACTCACAATTTCCATTGATATTAATCTGTTTTGAGAGTTATGAATTGATCTAACCCAATGTCTTTTATGTTTCTCAGTCACATCCCAGCTATAATGTCGAAGATCAACCGTGTTCAGTCTCTGAACCAAGCTCTGTTCCTGAATGCTTGAGCTTCCATCTCGAGACTTTTCAATGGATAGGCTACGCAGGAACATTTGAAGAGATAGCAGCTGCGGTTTACGTTCTGAAAAACGCTCGTTGTTTAAAGAATGCTACAATCTCTCTGTATTCAAGGGGCACAGAGAATGGTTTGATGATGATTAAGGAGTTGGAATCTATGTCTAAAGGTTCAATCATGTGTCAGCTTTTAGTTAAATTTTAAAATTCTCTCCATGAAATACATCTTGGATTTGAACCTTGATAATTAAAGTCTCAAACCTTTAGGTGTTTACAGAGAAACAGAGTCGATGGAACAGAGTTCTTATGAGTTTCCTTTTTAACATACTGTTTCCTATTTTACTCTCTCTGTTTTCTCTATTTTATTAATTAAAATATCAAGAAAATATTTATATTAATGTTAACTAGCAGATCTTATATAAGAGTCGAGGATTAAAGGAAAAGCAAAACTAGGGTTTTACTTCTCTGACGAAGCTTTTCTTTTTCTACTAGTCAGCTGAAAAATTAGGGTTTTTTTCCCCTCCTTTCGTATCTTACGATTGGGCGATGAAAGCTCCAAGATTGGGAAGTGAAGAGGTTTCATATTCGGATAGGATTAGTTACTTACCTGATGATTTGCTTTTACGAATACTCTCATTCATTCATACAAGCGATGCTATCTCCACAAGCTTATTATCTAAACGATGGAAGTTTGTGTGGAAGATGATGCCAACACTTGATCTTGATGAAGATTCTTGTCGCAATATTGGCACCCTTCGATTTGACGAAGGTTGTTGCATGTTCTTGAAATCACATGAAGCTCCGGTTCTTACAAGTTTGAATCTCAAACTTATGACACCTTCTCATGATATAGATCGTCTTTTATCAAATATTAAACCCATTCTTCATGAGATCACAATCACTTCTTATAGGTACAGTACTATCAGATTCCCAAGGAATCTTAACGTCTGCCAAACACTTGTCGTGATGAAACTCCAAGACAAGGTTCTTGTGGATGTTTCTTTCCCGGTTTGTTTCCGGTCCTTGAAAAGTTTGCACCTCACACGCGTGAAATACTCTTGCCGAGAATCTTTCACCACACTTTTATCAGCTTGTCCTGTTCTTGAAGATTTAGATCTCTTCATTGGCAGAGTTCACTATGACTGTCTTAACTCGTTTACTATATGGGTGCCGTCCTTACAGAGATTATCTATATGTGACGAGTCATACCGCTTTCGTAGCACGACGTTTGAAATAAGTGTTCCTTCTTTGAAATACTTAAAAATCGCGTGTCAGGACAGTTGCTTTAAGTTTGTTGAGGACATGCCTAACTTAGTTGAGGCACATGTTGAAGCTAATCAACATGAAACTAAGAACCTCTTGAGATTTCTCACCTCAGTTGAACGTCTTAAGGTTCACTCTCTTTAATGGTATACTCTTAGTTTTTATCTTTCTTTCCTAATCATTTAGTTATTCTGTGGCTCTGTTTGATGATGGTTTTTCTTTCTCCGGCATGCAGGATCCAGATCTTACCGATAGAATCTTCCACCAGCTTCTTTATCTTGAGCTGCATTTGCACAAAAGACTCAATGGGGATCGAATTCTGAGTTTGCTCAAACATTCTCCTAATCTACAAACTCTCAAGCTCAACGAGGTAAATCAAAATGTCGCGGTTTTTTATATTAGCTTAAATAGCTCTCTTTTGTATGTTCTTTACCTAACTCAGATGCCTTATGTTTCCAGAGAAACCTTTACGTTCTATCAAGGATCAACCGAATATATCTGTTCGTAAACCGAATTCTGTTCCTGAGTGCTTAACCTTCCATCTTGAAACTCTTGAGTGGCAAGGCTATGCAGGAAGACCGGAAGATAAAGAAATCGCTGTTTACATTTTGGGAAACGCTCTTCGTCTCAACACGGCTACGATCTCTCGATATTTCAGCTCCAGCCGCTTCCGTCACCACCAGAAGAAGGATCTAAAAATTGTGGAGGAGTTAAAATCTATAACTAAGGCCTCAACTTCATGTCAGCTTGTACTTCAACAGTTCATTGAAATTAAATATTCAATGTAGTTTAACATGAATGTAAATCATTATTAGGTTGAATGTGTTATTAGCATAAGCCTATTGAAGTTTTATTTTACTCTGCATCTGAAACAGAGGAATCTCTTTGATGACAAGAAATAAACATAGAAGTTAACTTGATAGATGTGTTTGTAATAGTAGACGACGTACCTTGCTACTCAAGTTTTGTTAGTTTTAGGGTATGTGAAATCCAAGAAAATCAATATAGAAATAATAAAGAGAACGAGCAACAAAAGTAAAGTGATATTTTAAAATATCTTTTGTTTTATTGGGATATATTTTAAAATAAAGTGCTAATTATAAGTTTAATATTCATTCTTCTTAAAATACGTAAACCAATCAAAACAAAATATATTTCTATGTATAAATATTATTAGGATTAGGATAAGAACCGTTGCAGCTACCTTCATCGACATTTTACTTATTCGATGGAATAAGTTATGATGCATCATCTGCTGCGGCCGCAGAAAACTATTTGATATGGGAGAAACAATGGCTCGAATGGAAAGATGTGAATGGCTTTCTCTAATCCAAAGTGGATTAAGCACTGAGATTTTTTCATGGATAGCTTATGCTACATCATCAAAAGAAGCATGGGAAATTTTGATGGTGAGATCAGTAGGTGGTCCTATATTTCAAGCTAGAAAGCTTCTTGATCTCAAGAAAGAGTACAACAACACGACAATGAGCGATGCGGAAACGGTTCATGAGTTTACTGGAAAATTATTGGAGCTAGTGTTTCGTATGAAGTCTTGCGGGTGGAAGGTCGAAGAAAAAATATTGGTGAAGAAGATTCTTTCCTCTTTGCCTCCAAGATTCGATAAAGTCTTAGTGGAGGTTGCAGAAAAACTTTCTGTTAATGTCATTATCGATTGCTTGTTGGTTCATGAATACAATATGAGACCGGATCAAGAGTCTTTTCAAGAATCTGTCATTCAGAGTGTTAATGTGGAAGAAAGTTTTGAAGCAGAAGCTGAAATATTATACTCTTTGAATGACATTACTCAGAGCCAAGTGGCAATGATGGAGAGACAAAGTGAAGTGTTGTCGTTGGTGCAAAAGAATCAAAAGATGCTAATGCAGATGCAAAAACAAATGATGATGTTAATGCAGCAGAAAGATCATGTGTTAGCACACTCCGAATCTTATGAGGAGGAGATGACAAAAGTGATCGAGTCTATGGAGAAACACTACTTGAAGAAAAAGTAGTTTTGTTTATTTTTGTTTGGTTTTGGTTTTTTCTTTGTTTGGTGTTCCTGAAAGTTGATTAATTACTGATCATGGATTCATTCATAAAATTCGTCTTTGCATAAATTGTGGACTTCAACTTTTGGTAATTGTGAGACTTCTTACTCGAAACAGAGACTTATTATATTTTGTCACCTCTTAAAACAGAGAAAAACAGAGAAGTATCGATTTAGAGATCAAAAGAATGTGATGTGTGCTGTTATTGTGGATGAAGAGCATTTGCATAATGTTCTAATTTGGTAGTTTTTTTCCTTCAATAATATATGATATAGTGAGCAACATCTTTAGAATATGTTTAGTAAATTTTTGTAAAACAAATTGACCTACCTCACCAAAAACAAACTTCATTGGACCAGAATTAAGTAGCCATTAGGATCAAATCAACAATAATATACTATTTATGTGATGAAATATGAATCCCCATCATTGTCCTATATGAATCAACATTTAATATATTTTAATTAGTCGAATCTTAAAAATGAATCCCAGTCATATTATCTTTATGTATGTAGAAGAAGATATAATCAACATTAAATAGATTATTATAGTACATCAACATGAATACCCCATCTTGTCATATTATATGTATGTGGGATAGAATCAACATGAATCCACATTCAGTATTCAAATTAGAAATGATCGTAGGCTATGACTCTAAAGTTAATTTTAATTTATATGATGAATGCGAGTACCCCCATTATAGATTCATACTATACATTATTTTATATGATCAAATATGAATCATCATCATTGTTCTCCTATACTTGCTCTTCATTCCGAATGTAGCAATAGAATCTCCATATTGCTTTTTACCAATTCTAACCATAAACAATTCATAGATAAATGCATGTTGGGTAGTGCTTTGTCTACTAGTAATTAATAACATTATCGATTACAATATTTGAGCAAATCAGGCAATCTTTAAATAAAAATATGTATACGATGACTCTTCCGTCCAACTAATATATTGAAAATATTATAAGATCCAAATTATTTCATTATTTATATCAAACAAAAACAAGAAATAAATAAGACTTGTCTTTGTTCATGTAAACAAGACCACTTTGTTGTTTGTTTCTCTATTTTACAAATTTGTAAATTATATTTTTGTTATGTTTCTTTCCACATTTTTATTAGGTCATCCAACTACCCACCTCCCCAAAACTATTGGAGGATCCAAGTCCTCTCTCTCTCAACCATATATCTTATATTTCCTTTGCAAAAGGATAGCCTTTATTATTTAATACACATAGATTCCATTATTGTTATGGCTACCTCATTCTATTCTATAAAGCATACATATGAGAAGAAGAAGCAAAATATAGACTATGTGAAAGATAAATGAATATTTCATATTTGTGAGACAAATTAATTAGATTAGAATTAACATTTTGTAGCTAGTCCATATTAGTGATAAATTTCCACTTATAAAGACATATTTTCCTCTTTTGTTTTTTATACGTAAGCTTGTCTTCTTATTGGCTAAAAGTAGAAAACACCAACTTGGACAACATCATTTAAATTATAAAACCCTCCAATAAATAAAACTTGGTTTATCCAATCATCTTATTTCTCTGTGCTCTCCACCATTTTACATAAACCCCAAAATCTCTCTTCATCATCATCATTCATCAACATCATCTCTCTTTCTCTATCTCGCTGTCCCTCCTTCTCTTTCTCATTCATTGCAATGGGCAGAAGATGCTCACACTGTGGAAACGTAGGACATAACTCAAGAACATGTTCTTCTTACCAAACAAGAGTAGTTAGGCTCTTTGGTGTTCATCTAGACACCACAAGCTCTTCTCCGCCGCCTCCTCCTCCTCCCTCGATTTTGGCCGCTGCAATAAAGAAAAGTTTCAGCATGGATTGCTTGCCGGCATGTTCCTCCTCTTCCTCTTCCTTTGCTGGTTATCTCTCCGATGGTCTCGCCCATAAAACACCTGACCGCAAAAAAGGTTACAACTTTGACATATTATGCCACTTTCCGAGTTTTTTTTTACAATAGGATAGTGACGTTTTTTTATTAATCCAAAAGTTCCGGGTATTAGGCCCATAATCGATTTGTATCGGAGATCAAAACATGTTAAACTGGTCATCGGTGGGATTGGTTTTGCCATAAAGATTTTGTACGTATATCCAAGTCGGACCATTTCCTAAAGCATGCAACCGCTATATATATAAGAGTAGTCAAGAAAATGATGTGTCTATAACGCGATCTTTAGCCTAGGATTTTGTTAAAAGTTTTTCCAAAAATAATAATTTGTGTTTCCGTAATTAGGGGTTCCATGGACGGCGGAAGAGCACCGGACGTTTCTAATTGGATTAGAAAAGCTTGGAAAAGGAGATTGGAGAGGAATCTCTAGAAACTTCGTCGTCACAAAATCCCCGACACAAGTGGCAAGTCATGCTCAAAAATACTTTCTCCGGCAAACTACCACTCTCCATCACAAGAGACGCCGCACCAGCCTCTTTGATATGGCAAGTAATTCCAATCTTTTCTCTATACATGCATGACAAAAGAATTTAAACTCTTTGTATCAAACTTTTATGTATTAAATCAAAATGTTTCTGTATCCAACAAAAGTCACATCTTCAAAAGTTCAAACAGAATTTTTATGTTGTTTTAAAAGTTTTCTTTCCAAGTTTTTTTTTCCCACTTAAAATATCGGAATTTTCTAAACCAAAAATTAGTCAAGATTTTAAGTTTAATCTAAGCTTTATTTTAATACCAAGTATATATGAACATATAATTTCTTGTAGAATCCGAAGAAAAAAATAGAAAATAATCTTGAATTGACAAATTTTTATATTCAACAGGTTTCGGCCGGCAATGTTGAAGAAAATAGTACTACTAAGAGGATATGTAATGATCATATTGGGTCGAGCTCAAAGGTTGTTTGGAAACAAGGATTACTCAATCCTCGTCTTGGATATCCAGATCCGAAAGTATCAGTATCCGGCTCGGGTAACTCCGGTGGACTCGATCTTGAGCTGAAGCTTGCGTCCATTCAATCTCCTGAATCGAATATTAGACCTATTAGCGTTACGTGAATCTATATAACACGTTATGATCAGTTTCATTAGAATAATTCAAATGTTTACATATATAATATCTTATCGATCCTATCTAATTTGATTTTGATTTAACGTTAGTTACTTTGATAATTTCGTCGATATTGTTTTTTTGGTTTTTTCATTGTGAGATTTTTTGTCTTGGAAGTTGGATCCATACATATTTCTGTAAAACTTTATATTTAAGGTATATATATCTAGCGCTCATAAAAGTTTCAATATTCCTATTATACTTTTAATAAGAAAGTTTCTTACGATAGAATTAGAACGGATAAGACAATTTTGTACATAGTACAACTTGTTTGAAGTTTCTTGTTTTCTAGTTCATTAAATATTTCAAGATTCGTTTTTAAAAAAAATATTCTTTTCGAAATGTGTTTCAAAAATTTAGAATACTTTTAACATATCTAAAAATTTAGAATACTTTTAAAATTTCGTTTTTAACAGAATACTTTCACATTGTTAGTTTTCTGTTAATAAAACAATAAACACGAGTTTCAAACATAATGTAAAGATAACTTTAAGAACTGATATTGAGTCCACAAGAGCTCAATAATATTTAACACTGAATCCACTTTAACACAAAACCAAGGGTCTTTCTCAGAATTGTTATAATTTTGTTGTTGGCGAAAAAGAAAAAAGAAACAAAAAGGTCACATTTTTTACATTTCTATATTTAGTGCAAGTTGTTTAATAGTGACACTACTATTGGAAATGACCCAAAGTGACTGGACGACAAGATATTATATTATTTATGATTTTGATATATACTTCCTCTTTTCACACAAAATTTGGTTTAAAACATTATTTTGTAAGAAAATATGATCATTTTATATTTCCAATATTTTTTATCTAATTTTAATTTTAATTCTAATATTTTAATTTATTATTTACGAAGAGAAATCTATTTAAAATAACGAACGATATGTAATAGAGATTTATATATTTTTAATATGTATGAAAAATGCTAGAATAACATTTTTGTGAAGAGAATTTAAAATAGTCAAATAGTTTTTTTTTTTTTTGTCGATTAAAT
>Ga0041059_1003619_pt1 | contig 10376 bp, 6 predicted proteins | sample AraColnosormetaG_FD_56232 | JGI IMG/M metagenome (GOLD analysis project Ga0041059, IMG submission 56232) | Arabidopsis roots microbial communities from North Carolina, USA - Col MF nosort | ecosystem: Host-associated > Plants > Roots > Unclassified | place: USA: North Carolina | collected 2013-09-02 | reverse complement strand
CTCTCTCTCTCTCTCTCTCTCTCTCTCTCTCTCTCTCGCAAAATTACTACAAATCCTTGCTCTCTGGGATAGCTTATTAGTCAAGTTTCGGATTACAAAAACGACGTGAAGCAAATCTGTCACCGTCTTAAGGCGTAACATCATGCACATCCGCGATTGGTTCGAAGAAGAATCCTCCGCTGCCTTCTCCAATTCTCCATCTAACACACTAAGCACATGTGTTCGTGTCTTTGATTCATGTCATTATCTCTAATGCTCTATCTTACATTTCTTCAAATCTTTACTTAAATCTTAGATTCGTTCTCCAGCTAATTCTTGGTATCAATTTGATATAAGAAATTGATTAAAAAAAAAGTTTCCTTTGTTCATTGTTCTTATGTTTAGCATTTAGATATGCAATTAATAGTGGTCTAATTTCGTAAAGATCACATTTTTACGATTTAAATTGTTCCAAAAGTTTTTTCGTTTTTCTCCATCAAATCTGACTCTGGCGATTATCGTTCATACATAAACTTGTGTATTGAAATGAAACGATCCCGTGAGTCATTAGATGACCACATGGACTAAACCTCTTGGACAATCATCAATGGACATTTATCTCTCAGTAAAATTATCACTTTCTTATTTATGCTTACAATATATTTTATGGTTTAGAGTTTTGTTTTACGATTTTAGATTTAGTGGATAAGGATTAGGGATTGAAGGTTTGGGTTTAATTTTAGGGTAAATAAATTAGGCTTTAGTGCAGAGCCTTAAGGGTATAAGGTTTACACACCACAAACCATTTGCTTGTGTCAACAACATTGTATCACATTCTCAAAAAAAGGTTTGTTGATGAACCTTGTATTGATATATATAAAGCGAATTGTTTGGATATGTTTATGTGGACAATATATATTGGATACATAATTAGGAACATAGTTTTTGGAACTATATAATACTACTTAGGCTTGAATATTTTTATTTGATTTAAAGCATTTCATATAATGCGAAGTGTTTGGATAAGTTTACTTGGACAATATATATTAGATACATAATTAGGAACGTAGTTTAATATCTGATATTTGTTGGGAATATATAATACTACTTAGGCTTAAATATTTTTATTGATTTAAAGCATTTCATATAATGCGAACTCTTTGGATATGTTTACGTGGACAATATATATTAGATACATAATTAGGAACATAGTTTAATATCTGATATTTGTTGCGAATATAATATTACTTAGGCTTAAATATTTTTATTTGATATAATTAAACTAAATTTTAACAGATTTGACCATTAATGTTTAACTTGTTATCTCAATCTAATGCCACGTATATTGCTTTTAGTAACTAGATTATAACCCGCGGTACACCGTGAGGCTATTAATTTTTTTAAAAAGTAAAAATTTAATTTGTTTAGTACGTTAACAATATATATGATTTAATTTTTTGTATTTTTGAAAATTACAATTCTTATATCTGTATATTTTTAGTGTATAACTACTATGTTTATTTTTTACTGTTTAAAAATATGGAAACAATAACATACAGTTCATTAACTTAAAATCTAGATTATAACTATATAATTTAAATTTAAATTATTTTTTTTAATAATATTGTTTGTTTTGTTTTGTGTTTAAGATAATGTAATTGTATCTTAATTGTTATATCTAAGATTTTACCCATAGTATACCGTCTCGTATTACTATCAACTCAAACCCGTCATACCTTCTAATCTCGTTCAATGAAATTAAACATATCTAATGAATTTCACACGTGGTATACTATCTCGTATTACTATCGACCCAAACCTGTCTTACCATCTAACCCCGTTCAGTGAAATTAAACATTATTTTGTTATTTTTCTTTTAATAATACTTTAATTTAAAATATATATAATTCAAATCAATTTAAAAGTTTTCTTTCAAATGGTTATTTAATTTTTATAAAATTCATATAATATAATATTATAAACCCGTCCTACCATCTAATCCCGTTCGATAAAATTAAACATCTTTTTTAATAATACTCTTATTAAAATATTTATAATTCAAATCAATTTAAACTTTTCTTTCAAATGATTATTTTTTTTTTTTAAGATTTCACATATTATAAATAATCTAAACGTTTTTCCGTTAAATATTCTAAATGTTTAATAAATTATAAATAATTACAACAATTATCTTTTAATAAAGTATAATATTAATAATATCCAAAAATTTCTCTTTTTTGAAGTAATTAGAATTTATGGAAATATATTAGATAATGAAATGCTAGTAGTTAGGAATATTAATTTATTGATAATAACTAATGCTAATGGCATTCTTTGTAAATATGTTCCAACTCTAAGATTTATTTCACAAAATGACTGCAAAAATATATATGTAGATTGGCAACAATATTAACTCATTTGCTGTTTTTTTTTTCCTCTCACGTTTGTAAGGGTAAATTGGTCAGAAAGTCAATAAAAAAGTTGAAAAAGTGTTCACTCCCTCAAAAGTGTCTCAAACGTCCAAACTTCCTTTATAAGTGTATTATAATGGAACGTTCCCTTTAAAAAACCAACTAACACAAAAAACTTGTCTACCTAAAATTCTATATATATATATACACGTGCATGTGTAAGATTAGATTTACATTTTCTATTTTCTCTCTATCATGGGCAACAATAAATTATCACCTCCCAACTTTAGTAATGACATTAACTCTCTCCACATCGATTATGAAAATGCTCTCAACCATGTCGTTACAACAACTGTTTAATACATGGACAAACTACATGACTATCAAAATTACAACTTCTCAGGCCCCATTAAACAAGCCATTTATCTTCCAAGTGTCAATGCAAAACAGATAATAAAAAGTTGCATTTTCTAAAGAAATGATATTGCATTTGTGAAAGAGATGATAAAAATATACTATAATATTTGAGAAATATAATTAAAAAAAATTACATAATTTAAATAGAAGATGAAGCGTAGATGAACAGCCTAATTGCAAATTATAATATTTAAAACCATAATATTTATCTTGGAATATAATGAAATTTGGATAAATATGTTGTGTTTTTATGTTCTGTTTTTTACCATATTTTTTTTTACTCATGGTTTTTGCGCTTAAAATATGAATTATATTGATATTTAGTTCTTAATAACAAAGTAATATCAAACAGGCTAAAATTAAAAAGTTTATAATTAATTCATGTGAAGTGGATAGAGACTAAAATTATTGGGTTTATAAATAATTCATGGTGAAGCGGATAGAGAATAAAAGTATTCAATTTATAATTAATTCATGGTTAAGTGGAGAGAAACTAGAAGTACGGGATAATTTGAGTTGAGTGCCTATAGTACATGTGGATTTCTACATGCAGCCCATAAAATTATAAATTCCTAATATGTACCAATATATTTGGTTTATATGAAAAGCTTGTAATGATAATTGTCACACACGTCTCCCTTAACATTGAGACGACGTGCTTTTTACCTTATTTAAATTTTTCCTTTCTTCCGCTTTCTTAATTCAAATATAAACTTGTCTTAAAAACCATCTTAAATCACTGAAAAATCTTTAGTAAAACGTATAAGAAAATAACAATAGTAGAAAATAAATATGATGTTACCAAAATACACCATAAGCGAGACGGACTTGAGCGACTACACACGATTCTCACCGTGACCTAGGGAAAAAAGAGGAAAAAGGGGTGAGTAAAGAAATATCCGATTCAGGTTTCCGGGTCAAAAACTTAAAAAAAACTCTGACCCGATTAGATTTCTTAAAATGTACTTCAAAAATGTTAAGTAGATGTACTATAAAAAAAGCACTAAAATATGCATTAGCCTTGGCGGAAGCATAATTCATTGAAAGAGCATAGGTTATCATTTTCACATGGTGTAGTTGGTTTCCTTATTACCTAGTTGAATTCAAAATCATGCCGAACCGGGAGCATACTACACTAACCGGTAAACACAAAGCATTTTGGAGAATCATTGTCTAAATAATGTTCCAATTGAGAACAAGGCATGAGATTGATTATTGCACACCAAATCAAGCCTAAGAAGAATAATGGTTCATGTGGGGTGATAACATCGATTTTTGTCAATTTTTACTATATTTTTATTTGGATTTCCATGGATAAATGAAGAGATGTTGGATACTTTAAGGCTGAGTTCAAGTATATATGCTTCAAGAAATTTTAATAAGTTTCCAATCAAAAAGGAGTAACAGAGACTTAAGATGAAAACTCTACGACTTGTACACGGCCTCTTTGAGCTTCTTTTCACATCCTCCTGCATAGCAACATCGATGCATGCAGCCTCCAAGCTCTCTGTCGTCCACCTTCGAGCTTATAGAAGTCCTCCCTTGAAGATCTACTCTTGTTCATCATTGTTTTATCTTATGTTCTCTCTACTCTTTCTTATACTGCTTTTGGGGAGACGAGTTATCTTTTGTGACATCTAGAGAAGTTTCTTTTGAACCCTCTTTAATATTTGATTTGTTTATGATGATATACTTTATTGTAATGATTTTATTTCTTTGCATCATGAGCGAGTAGTTTACTTAGGGTTTTATGGGGTGATTCAAAAGCGATTCATGGTTAAAATCTTATTAGGTTGTTAGATCCGATTTATTCATAATTTGATTCTTTTGGGACATTGTTTACTTAAGGTTTTGAATGGTTACGGCGATCGAGGTGTGATAGACCACAATTTTCACCAATTCTAGGTATGATTTAGGTATAGGTTTTAGAGTCTTTTTGTTATTTCTGAAATCTTTTCTAGTTATTTTCAAGTTTTTGCACTTTAGGGATGCATTGGAAGTTCATGGACTATTCTGGAGCTTGATATAGGTCAAATTAATCCTAAGACCACTCTCTCAAATAAAGAGGTCAGTTGCAGCACTTAGGGATCGAATTCACAAAGTTCTCGGATCACGCAATAGACGAATGGCAAATCGAATTATGCTAAGTAAAATAGTAAATAAAATAAAGAGAAACAAAAGTAACCAATAGAAAATTGTGAGTTGTGGAAACAAGATAATGAAAGCGTCAGGTTTAGGGTATTCCCAGGAGATAGATGATAGTAGATCTAATAATAGCTAAGTTGTTATCGAACCGTTCTCGAACTTAAACTATGATTTTAGAGTAACCGGTGGTGTTCCGCGAAACTCTCTATGCCTATAGCTAAGAATAACCGGAGAAGTCGAGAGATCTTTAACTTAAACATGCATTATTATCAAGTTTGATTAGTTCACCTAGTATCTAAACCAGAGTCGTTGTATGAGCCTACATGTTCTTTCTTAAATGCCTAGGCTCATCTATGATAGATCAAATAGCAAGTACCTATGGTGGGCATACCTATCATCTAATATCAAGTTCTAGTTAACTACTCTAAAACTAGCATTAAGATTAATCAAGATGAAGAATCCTACAGATAACCTAGCAAGGGGGCAATCTACTAAATCATCTAAATCCCTAATGATAAACCCTAAACCTAACAAGTGGATTACTCAAACATGATCAAAGAAACACAAATCATATTCCGAATAAGAAATTAATGATGAAAATAACAAGAGAAGAGAGTAAGAAAGATCCAAAAGGGATTTTCCACAGGGTTTAGCTCCCAAAGTACAAAAGAGATCCAGGGAATAGCCTCCCAAAGTACAAAAGAGATCCAGGGAATAGCCTCCCAAAGCTTAGGGTCTAAAACAATGACCTAAAAACTATATATATGTCTTAAAAACGTGATGGACCTTAATTAAACATAGGAGAAAGTTCAGGGCCGAATTTGGAAATCTTCAAAACATCAATAAGTTGCGTCTCGAAATTGCCGTCAGGTATTGGTGTCGCTCGACACCAGGGGTGGTGTCGTTCGACACCTACGTGCATTTTCGTCCCGGATTGCTTATGCTGTTGATCACTAGAATGTTCCATAATCTCCAAATACATCCCAAACATGTAAAGACCAGAAAAGGACTAGAAAAGACTTTAGAAATAACAATTAGACTCTAAAACCTATACCTAAATCATAGCTAAAATCAGTAAAAATAGGGTTATATCAGAGCTCAACCGAAGAATTCAAGCTTGAGGGACGAATTCAGATTCTGATCAAGGCAAAAGTGTCGACTGACACTCTCTTGGTATTGATCGAAACCGTTCGCGGCCCAACAAGAAATCTGACGGTTTGAAGTTTTGAAGTTTCTAGAATTTACCTCGAAAGATTTCCTTATTTGCATTGTTAGTCTCTGCACTTTTTTAGAAACTTATATATATTTTTAAGGTCATTGTTTAGACCGAACCTTTATACACTTTTTGAAACCTTATTTTAAGTTTCATTAGAGATTTCAAAACTCTATAGAGAGAAGATCTTTTCTAAACTCTATTCTTTTTTTTTATTTCTTTATGCAATCTTATTCAAACATGTTTTCTGTTTCTATGATCATGTCTGAGTAATCTACTTTTTGGATTTAGGGTTTCTCACTAGGGATCTAGATGATATAGTAGATTAACAACCTGTTAGGATCTTTAGAGTTTTCCATCTTGATTGTTCTTAATGTTAGTTCTAGAGTAGCTAACTAGAACTTGATCTTAGGTAATAGGTAGCATTTGAGAAGGCATCTATTATATGAACTATCATAGATGGGCTAGAGTATTTAAATACATATAGCTTTGGTTTTTATACTTCGATGAACTTATCAAACATGATCTTACTGCATGTTTTGCGATTAGGGGTTTGCAACAAGAGTTGGGATCCCTAGTTGGTCGATCATATATTAGTGATTTGAGTTTTAGATTGGTTCGATAAAAATCATGATCATAGCTAAATCTATTAGTCGTCTATTTCTTGAGAATATCCTTAAACATGACGTTTTAATCATCTGAATTTACTTCAATCTATCTGTTGCATGCTTGCTTGTTTTCTTTTACTTTTAATACCTATTGATTTAGCTTAATTTCCATACTATCACCTTCTGTGTGAACAAAAAAACTTTGTGAATTCGATCCTAAAGTAGTACAACTGAACTCTTATTTGAGAGAGTGCTTGAGGTTAGTTTGAGCCTTATCAAGGTGGACAACAAACCACTGCGGATCAACTATATTTGAATGTAAAAGCGATCCGTGGTTGGCTCGTGGCAGTTTTCTTTTATATATTTTTGAGTCTACACCACTATGTACATAGACTTTCTCGTACCTTGATTGTTGTTTGAAGCTAATTGCTTGATATTTTTTTTCGTGAGCAAATTATTTAGCTATACAAAGATAAAAGAATAACTCCCTTTTATTAGTTTAGGAATATCACTCAAAACCTAAACTCTCTTAATCTCTCAAAACTCTTGAGGAATACCACACCTTGGCATCTCTCTTATATAAGAAAAGAACTAGACCATTTCCTAATCCTTTTAGGAAAACACACATATAATTATTTAGGCAAACTTCCTAAATACAAAAGTCTAATTCTAATCCTAATCTCTTTAGCTTATAACTCAAGCTTTCTTCAAGCTTACTTCAACATTCTCCCCTTTAAGCTTGAACTCAACCTCTTTCAAATCTTGTACTCAAATAAAAATTCTCATTTCCTTGAACTTGATCCTTCCAAGGGCTTTAGTTAGGATATCAGCCTTTTTCTCGTCTCCGGAAACGTGTTCTACGTCCACTAGCTCATTCTCAACACACTCTCGAATAAAATGATATCTCTTCTTGATATGTTTGCTTCGTCCGTGAAATACGAGGTTCTTGGCGAGAGCTATCGCGGACTTGGTATCGATTCAGAGTGTCACTTTCTCACATGTTTCTCCGGTAAATTCACTAAGAAGATCTTGAAGCCATAGTGATTGCTTTGTATACGCTTCACACGACGAAAGAGCTACCGTATATTGCTTTTGTGTGCACCAAGTAATCAGACATTCATGCAGGTAAAAGAGTTGCCCAGTTGTGCTTTTCCCGTCATCTTCATCCACGTTATGGCTGCTATCACTATAGCCTACAAGATCTTTTTCAGTCCCACGAGCAAACTCCAAGCCGTATTCTTATGTTCCCTTTAAGTACCTGAGAATCTGTTTGAGTGCTGCACCATTAGATTCCTTATGTTCCTGCATATATCTGCTTAGTACACCAACAGAAAAAGAGAGATCAGGTCGCGTATGAAGCAAGTAACGAAGACACCCAATGCTTCTCCGATATTCTTTTCCGTCAATATCTTTCTCATTGTGTGCCGTAGATAATTTCAACCCCAAGGCCATTGGTGTGTGAACAACATTACATTCCTCCATCTTGGTTTCTTCTAGGATCTTTCTCGCATATCTCTCTTGCTTTAAGGTAATACCTTTGTCATGTTGCAATACTTCAATACCAAGATAATAAGTTAGCATCCCAATATCACTCATTTCAAATTTGGATTCCATTCCGTTCTTGAAATCGAGTATCATACTTAAACTTGAACCTCTGACAAGAAGATCATCCACATAAACCGCTACAAGAAGAAGGTGCTCATTTTCTTGCTTCTGATACAAGGAGAGCTCTTTCGAACACTTAACAAACTCCAATTCGTTAAGTATTTTGTTTAACTTGTTGTTCCACGCCCTTGGTGCTTGCCTTAAACCATATAGTGCTTTGTTTAGCTTGTAAACCTTTTCTTCACTGTCTTTAACTACAAATCCTTCTGGTTGAGCAACGTGTACGATCTCCTTTAATTCACCATGTAGGAATGCGGTTTTTACATCAAGATGATGCACCTTCCAACCATTTGAAGCTGCCAAAGCTATGATGAAACAGATTGTTTAGATGCGTGCAACAGGGGCAAACACTTCATCAAAATCTACACCATGTCTTTGGACATAGCCTTCCGCTACAAGTCTTGCCTTTGAACTTATTTATACTTCTGTCTGAGTTTTGTTTGATCTCAAAGACCCACTTTAATCCAATTAGCTTAGCTCCGACGGGAAGATCAACTAGATTCTATGTATTGTTTCTTTCAATAGATGAAATTTCTTCTTTTCACGCTTCTATCCATTCTTTTGACTCTTTTGCTTCATTGTAATCCCAAGGCTTTTCATTTAACATCATCAAGAGATACTCACTTTCAATATTAGCGAGCAAGACGTAGTCCTCCAAGTATTTTGGCTTTGAAACTTGTTGTTGTGATACTCTTAGTTGGGGCTGGATTATTTGCACTTGTTGGACAATATTCTCACTTTCAGTACTAGGAGAATTGTTCTCTTGCTATGAGTCCTCATCATTCTCGTTTTCATCACACTCTTCTTCTGTTTCTTCTCTACTTCCTTCGTTCTCTCCACCAGCTTCTTCTTCTTCTCTTAGACCATTATTCCCAAACTCTTCAAGGCTGACTTTAAACATGCCAGCATTATCACTGTTTTCACCATTTAAGTTACTCCACTTCCATCTCTTGCTTTCATCGAAGACAACATCTCTACTCACTATTATTCTTCGGTTTGTTGGGCCCAACAAGCGGTATGCTTTTGAGCCAGGCTCGGTTCCTAAGTGTACAAATGTTCGTGATCGGTCATCAAGTTTCTTAAGGTGTGGAGTTTCTATTTTTGCATAGCCTCCAAACACACACAAATGCTCAACGTTTGGTTTTCGGCCTTTGAATACTTCATATGGAGTTTGTGCAACCAATACTCTTGTTCCCACTCTATTTATCAAGTATGTAATGTATCTCACAGCTTCTCCCCATAAGTAGTTAGGTACACTCATATGTTTCAAGAGACTCCTAGTCATCTCCATGAGCGTTCTGTTTCGTCTCTCAACCACCCCGTTTTGCTGCGGAGTGTAAGGCGCAGTCAAGTGTCTTTGTATGCCAGCACTGTCACAGAACGTTCTGAACTCTTGAGATAAGAATTCTCCACCCCTATCTGTTCGGAAAGTCTTAATGGTAGTTCCCAATTTTTGTTCAACCATCATCTTGAATGTCTTGAATTTGTCAAAGGCTTCTCCCTTTTCTTTCAAGAGAATAGACCACATATATCGTGAGTAATCATCAATTAAGACAAAAACATACCTCTTATGTGCAATTAAAACACAAAGGTCTCCATGAATTAATTCAAGCTTTTGTGTTGCTCTATACGGTGGTGCTTGTGGAGAAACCCGCCTTACTTGTTTTCCAAGTAAACATGAAGCACATGTTTCTTTCTCTATCGACATCAATGGCAAGCTTATGACTAATTCTTCTTTAACCATATGCTTCATGATTTCTACACCAATGTGTCCCAACCGTGCATGCCATTTTGTCGAGTCACTCAACACATTTATATGAACACTAGCATTATGGCACCTGCTATGCAGGGACTTAGTTTTAGTATATATTTTAAAAGATAACAAATATCAAATTTAGTTATCTATATACATATATTTGAACAAATATGGATAATAGG
>Ga0041059_1003618_pt1 | contig 10380 bp, 7 predicted proteins | sample AraColnosormetaG_FD_56232 | JGI IMG/M metagenome (GOLD analysis project Ga0041059, IMG submission 56232) | Arabidopsis roots microbial communities from North Carolina, USA - Col MF nosort | ecosystem: Host-associated > Plants > Roots > Unclassified | place: USA: North Carolina | collected 2013-09-02 | reverse complement strand
AAAAAAAAAAAAAAAAAAAAAAACTTTCAAAAATAGTATACCAACCATCAAATAGAAATATATATATGAATCCGAAAAATTTGTGGAACCCAATGATAAAAGTGGTCGGGGCGTTACACTTTACCACTCGACAAAAGAAATTTGGTTATTCTCTGATCCTTATCCATTATCGAAATTTGTGGAACCCAGTGATAGAAGTCATCTTCTTCTTAGAAATATCGAAGCACCAGTTTGTAAGTGCACTTGATTGAGTGGATTTACCTTTCTTATTCCACTCCAAAATTTCATTTACATTTACGTATGTTCTAAAATCTTAATTTATAAATAATCAATAACATATTTTATTCCAACAGTTTCAAAATTGGCGATGTTGAAAAAAGTTTTGTTTCATATTATTTGAAAGGTGAACAAAAAATTAAACCATAGAAGATAAGATATTGAAGAATGCCAATGGAAATATGATAACTAAACCTCTCTCTTCTCACACATTGAAAATTGTCGAAAACACCCTTATCCCTGACACAATCTTTGTTGGAAAAAAAACAAGATTATCGACATAAAATCAGAGCATTAAATGCTCTAAAAATTTCTGGGTAAAGATAGCGAAATATATAGGCGGTGTTAAGAGAATGATTATAGAGATATTTCTCGATTTATGGAAATATATGTCATATGAGTTCATGTATTTATTACCGCATCTACTTGATCGTTGCCCACGCAAAACAAAAGAGAACAACCATAAAAATATTGCGGAAAATTTAATGCGACGAAAAACATAGAAGAAAAATATGTTTAATTATGATAATGAAATCCTGTTAATGTCTAATTATCTGATAACAAAATCGAGCTTTGAATGACCGTTTTATATTATCAATAAGAAACATGTTATTGGGTTCTGAGTAATAGTGTGATAATATATTTGTTAGAGATTGGGATAGAACAAGATTATTGGAAACACAATAAACAACAAGTTACAAAATATAACAGCTTTAGTCGTTAAGAAGTTTGTTTATCAATAAAAAGGTCATAACAAAATATTAGTACTAAAACAAATGGTTAATAACTTATGTATTAAAAACTAATGTATGTGATGTAAGTGAGTTTAATTGTAAGAATGATATCTGATATAATATTTTAGTTATCCGATAGAGTTGCAATAAGAAACATGCTTTTGAGTTATCATTAATAATGTGATAATAACTTTGGAGTAGCAATAAGAACCATGTTTTTGAGTTATAACTAATAGTGTGATAAGAACTTTGTTACAGCTTAGGTTAGCACAAGAATATAAAAAACCGAGCAACAACTAGTTGTTATGAAAATAGTAGTAGGCGGTAAGATGTGTATTAGTGAATAACAAGATCTTAGTAAGTTAACTTAGAAAAATTCCTTGGTAACAAAATAAATGATAACAAAATAACTAATGTATTAATAACTGAAGTATGTGATGTAACTGAGTTTAATTATTTATTTATCGGATAACATAAATCGAGCTTTGAATGGCCGTTTTATATTAGCAATAAGAACACATGTTATTGAGTTATCATTCATAGCATGATAAACTATTTGTTATAGATTGGGTTAGAATAAGAATGTAGCAAAACTAGCAACAACAAGTTGTAACGATAAACAGCTTTAGGCGATAATAGGATTATTAGTCAATAACAAAGTTAAACAGATTCCTCCTCATTAGAGAATGATTGATGGATCCTTCTATTCCCAGTTGGATTCTTGGAGATCCTTCCTTGCTTAGCAGATTTCCTGCCACGAACACCTTTCAAAATTGTAGAGATTTTTTGTTTTTGGGGGCTATAACCACTTCAGATGGGATGCAACCACCAGAAAACATATCATTATTGAACTTCAATCCTTCGGCCGCCAACTTTACCATAATATATACCCGTGGATCTACTTTGTCATCTGACCACAAAACATCTTGGGCTGGATCAAGGACGGCTTCGGGACGGAAGATAGGATCAACGCGGTAACTATACAATTAGAGAGGAGAAATTACAATTAGCAGATAAGCCTAAAAGAGGTATATGATTATCAGGTAAGACATACTTTAACAGCTAATAAAACGTTTATCACCTTGCAATTATTGTCTAGATCTTTGGCGTTGCTAAGCTTAAACGGAACCACCTAGTGAGGATTTAGATCAACAACCTCTTCTTCCGACTCAGAATCGACTGTCTCCTTGGATAAGGACCTTCTTGAATAGCGGGTGTGACTTGAAAAACAACAAATTGTAGGGCGTATAATAGCTCTTGGACAGTCACATAAGTAGTTGCAAGTTGTTCAACTTCTCTCTCTTTAATCGATTTCATCGTCATCTCAAAAGTCAATCCCAGAAAAAATAAAAATTAGGAACACCAAAGTAGAACTGAATTCAGAAACAATAAACAAAAATTGCATTTGATTTAGATACTTACTTGGACGAATTGATCGGAAAACCCCACACTTGAATTGGAGAATCAATTTGAACATCGGAAAAAAAAAAGAAAAACAGAGAGAAAGAGACGAAATAAGACTAGTACTGATAGAAAAAGCAGTTGAATGAGAAACAAAACAACGCAACTCTTCGGATTAGCATTGTTCTCTTGATTAATATGACAACTATTCCCAAAAAAATTTTGTAAATCAAATCTCTGGAAGAGATATGATATCTCTCGTCCTGACACACACCTGTTAGTTTACATATATGTGTCTTAAAGTTTGATAGGCATATAGGGGTTTATATGTCATTATTATGATATATAAACTACTCAAACAGTGTATAATCTTGTCAGTTAATTATCAAATCTTCTATGGTCATCTATTGTAGATTCTCTTATTTGAATCTTTATATTATTACATCTACTTATATCCTAAAATCTTAATTCAATAAAACATTCAAAGACATCTTTTTTATTGTATACATGTTGAAAATTGGCATCTAAACATCAGTTTGATTGCTACTAATTTTTATTTAAGTAATAATTATAATTCAAATGATAAATCAACTGAGACAATTCAAATTCCAAAAACATAGAAAACCTAAAACGAGCATGCGTGCATATGGAGCTGCTTATTAACTAAATAAATAAAGTTGGTCATATGTAGACGACCGTTGGTCGCCGACCAAAACAAATTTGGTCAAATGTTTTACATGGATATTTGGAGCTAGCTTGTTATTTTATTAAACTTTGTTGTTTTCTAAAATTTCTTACAATTCACGAGATAAAATAATAATAAAAGCATATAATAGATGAATAATGAAAGGAAGACCACAAATATTTGTAGATTTAGAAAGATCGCAAGTTCGCAACATAAAGCAGTTAAGCAAATGGGTTTTGAAGATGGACCAAGATGTCTTATGTCTCATCCAGCTCACCCTTCTCATAACTTGTCCGTTCGATACAGATTCAACTTTCGTATCGGTTGCTTTACATGTGGCGGGAAAGCAGCTGCTACGACGCCGGATTGTCTCTACTACTACTGCACCACCTGCGAGGTGACGTTCCACAATGGTTGCCATCAACGTCCAAGAAGGATAACACATCCTTATCACCTCCAACATCCTCTTACTCTCTTCTATCGAAACCCCGAAACCAGAGTTATATCCAACATCATCCCTGATGCTTGTCCTGGTAAAATTGAGGATACATCAGGTCCAGAGAAGTATGAATTCGTGGATATCGTCCCGTATAAGTCTGATATCATATTCAACAAATGCACTTGGTGTGCAAAAGATTTCAAAGGTGATTGGTTTTATCGTTGTTTGATCTGTAGTTTTTGCTTGGATCTCTCTTGTGCGGCAACTCTTCCACTTCTTACTATTACAAACCCGAAAAGCCATCACCACTCTCTCGTCTTCTTACCCCGGCCATTATTAGTTCCATGTGATGCTTGTGGGTTGGTTGACGGGTTGGAACCAAGTTATGCTTGTTTCCAATGTAATTACATGGTTCATCAGAATTGCATAGACTTACCCCGAGTCATAAAAATCACGCGTCACCCGCACCGGCTCTCTCATACTCCTTATTGTTCATCTTTGACTTCGTCATGCCAAATCTGCTATAAAGAGGTTGATATCAAGTATGGGCAATATTCTTGCCATCTCCAAGATTGTTTTTATGTAGTCCATTCTAAATGTGCAACACATGAAAATGTTTGGGATGGGAAGGAACTCGAGTGGGAAATCGAGTCTGATGAAACTGAAGATATTTCACCTTTTAGGAACCTAGGTGATGGTTTCATAAAGCATTTTTGTCACAAACACCGTTTGAAGCTCAAGAATCATGATGGTGCTCGAGACACAGAAAAGCAATGTCGAGCGTGCATATATCCAATTGTTTCTCACCAATTTTACCATTGCAAGAAATGCAATTACTCTCTCCACGAGGTATGTGCTGGCCTTTCTCGAAAACTGGATCATGCATTGCACAATCACACTCTTATCCTATCTCCATCTCCCGGAAAGTTTTGTTGTTCAGCTTGTTCCCGAGAATCCACTGGTTTCAGTTACATATGCTCTAATAAAGGTTGCCAAGATTTTGTTCTAGATGTTCGATGCATCTCAGTGCTAGAGTATTTCATCCATAGAAGTCACGAACATCCCATTTTTATCTCCACATCCTACAACAGTAAAGACGAGATCCTCTGCAAAGTTTGCAAGAAAAGATGTTTGGGGGCTCATCTACAGTGTACGTTATGCGAGTTTACTATGTGTTACTCATGTGCTATCATTCCAGATGAAATACACTACAAATTTGACAAGCATCCTCTCACCCTTTCTTGTGGGGAAAGCGCGGATAACACGTATTGGTGCGAGGTGTGTGAAAAACAATTGGATCCAAAAGAATGGTTCTACACATGTAACAAATGTTGCATCACCATCCACCTTCATTGCATATTTGGATCTTCTGTCTTTATGAAACCTGGTTCCATATTTCGTGATTATTATGGAAAGGTGCAAGTTTTTCGAAACAATAGTAACACTCGACAACTCTGTTATATGTGTCACAACCGTTGTACCGGTTTGATCTTCTACGAAGGCTACAGAAGGAATGCTACATATTACTACAATCATAGCAATCGATCAACTCATAGAATGATTTTTTGCTCTTTGGAATGTGAGATATTAGGGATGAGAAAACGTCGTCTCATCCGTCTTCCGAGGTAAGTGTTTACGGCTGAATTTAAAAACTAAGTACACAAATTTGTCTCTTATAATCTCATAGTTCATCAATCCGTCAATTCGATTATTTGATTATATCTTTGGTACACTTGTGTTGTTATCAAGTTTTTTCTTCGAATATGTAATGATTTGTAAGAAGTCATCGTTGGTTACCAATCGTTGGTTTTAATTATATTTAGTGTCTCTAACTTAGATACTTTCTTGTTTTATGATTTTTGGAAACATCTTTTTCAAATGGGAAAGTTGTATATGTCATCTATAAATTAATTCAAGTATGAACTCCCAAAAATACAAATAAATATCTTTATTTTATTTTAGTTTTGTAATACACAAATGAATATCTTGGACTATAATTACGTGGAGGATTTGAGAAACCATTAGGAGTATTCATGTATCCCGACGCATAACATTGTTCCATCAAATACACTTTTTGATTCGACGGCTGTTCATTTTTTCCGTTATTGCTCCATACTATAATAACATATACGCCTTCTTTTGAAATCTTTTCAAGTATTTTTTGTGGATCAATTTTTCCAGATACATATACCGTTTTGATTTGCTTGTCAATCATGAAACTCACATCTCTCTAGGAAATAAAAAAGCGTGTAATATCAACAAACTGGCTAATTGGTTCGATACAGCGAAGAGATTGGAACTAAAAAGTGTTCACAGTACATTCATCTCTAGACTGCACAAAAGTATAGTATCTTATTAGCTATACAAAATATTAGTTTGATGATCATGGTAACATTTCCGCAGATGATACATACCAAAAACTTTTAAATAATAGGATTTTGTAAATGCAGATGATACACATAAATTAAATCATGAAAGTCATATATGTTATATACTTATATTATATGTATAGATACAACAACAAAATCATTATGAATTTAGAAAAAAGTGAATAATAATAATAAAATCAAATTGTAAATTAAACGAGAAAAGTGATAGAATATGAGACCATTTCCAAAAATTTATTCCATCCCGACATAGGAGATTCTATTTTCAAGAGACATATCTGCACTTAAAAACATATATAAGATTTAGTAAACACTTTCAAATAAGCATAAAATATATACTCTAATCTTACAATCTATTAAAAGGGTAGGCATATCATGTGACTGGAAGATGAATCCATCGATTTAGTTTAAAAATGTTTTGTTATTTCTATATCAATATCTGAATGGTAATATATAAGAGATCTATGAATTTTTAATTTCCTTAGTAAAATCCTCTGAGATTCTTTTAGTTTCCTTATATACGGAATACCTTATACTGTTATACATCTTCTCACTTCTCCATATCCCAAAAAATGGTTGTCGAAATAGTTATCGTCTTGCTCCTCGTTTCAGAGCTTTGGGCCTCGGCCCATTAATCCATGAACTACTCTTACATGCCATTTCCATTTGTTGACAATTCAAAAACGAATAATATATAGAAATCTTTTTGTGTGAGAATATTTCGATGCAATTTGCTGATATGACGGTGAAGATTCACTCTTTGTGAAGTTTTTCTAATGGTAATATTTTGTTTATTCGATACGGCAAGAGATAAGGAATTGACATACCTTCACTCGAAAAGTCATTGTTTTTTTCGCGACAGATTCTTATCCACGCAAATGGGCCAGATTGTGTTTTAGTAGTTTTATCATTTTTAGAATATGCCAAATCTTTTCTAAAATTAAAAACGAATTGTTTCGACGTACGTATGCAATTATGCATAAACAAAGACGCAAACGCCAAGAAATTGTCATAATACTCTATATCAATGTTTTTAGATATTGTCTTAAAATAATCAATGAAGATAAGTTGACACGCAGTAGTGTACATTTCATATTATTTTACGTTCTATTAATGTTTACATTTCATATATGACAAAGAAATAAATATTTATAAACTCGTTTTGGGGTCATTTTCGCATAAAATGGCTACTCAAGAAGACCAACTTTAACGTATAGGAGGATTAAATTATGTACAATATTTTGATGGACCGGGTGGATTAGGTGCACGTGATTGTAATTATAAAATTAAATCGCACGATTCACGCCACTTTGAATATACATTTGTTTTTGTCAACCCATTTTGATATATGAATATAGAATCATACATATTACATCAAAGATATATAAAACATAACACGCCAATTACAATATTCAATGCAGGTGATGCGTGCCAATGGTGATAATGGGTGTCATGAATAATATATAGAATAACGTATATGATTCTCTAAACGTGTTTTATTTTTGTGAAGATTATCTCTAATCATATATGTTCTAATAGATTCAGAACGGGATTTATCATGTCTTGTAATGGACATGTCGACCCTTAACATGTGCCAACTAGTTTCTAATTTTTATAATAAAGAAAATTATGCATATATCATTGAGTACGTAAGACCGATTACTAAGCAAGCTGCGTGATACTTAGTTGGCTTGTTCGATAAAAAAATGGAAACGGGCTGATAAAATAGTAAGAGATAAGACCAGTGGCAAACGTGATATGATAAATGCTTAGATAGTGGGTACTATACAGCTTTATTCTAAAAGAAAAATACTATTAATTTCATTGGATATATAATGTACGTATATGTTGATATTAAAATATAAGCTACAATGTGACAAAAAAAAAAAAGAGAAAAGAAAAACAAAATAATATATCTACTTATTATGCGTAGGGCAACAACCCAACATACTTGGTTCCTATCACAAGAAACACGTTTTGGCCAAGTTGTTATTTCACACCTTTGTCACAAAACCAGAAAGAGGTTGGAAACTAGATTACCATACAGAAAGTAAAAGAAAGTTTGACCAAAAAAGGAAAAAAAAAAANAAAAAAAGNAAAAATAATGTTGTAGTTCTAACCACCGACTTAAAAATAATGATGTAGTTTGAATGGTAATCGAATTAGTGTGGTGCAGTTCAAATAGTAACATTTCAAAATTTAAATTTTAATTATTTTGTTTTTATTTTTCAACAGTTTTGAATCCATAAATATTTAACTTTTAGCTATTAAAAATAGATGATTTGAATAAAAACAATTCGAAATATAAAATATGTTAAGAAGTATTATCGACTCTTATACGTTATCAAATTTTGTGGACTTTTAACTCAAAATCAATCGGTAATACACTACAAGAAAACAGGTGATAAACGACTTACAGGGCAGTCGCATAGTAGTCGTAAAAAATGATAATACGACTAATCAGCGACTAACGACGTTAGTCATTATTACATAGTCGCTGAATGAGATAGTCGTGAATTAGTCGTTGATCGACGACTATATTACGACAATAACACAATCAGTAAACAATGGTCGTTGTATAGTCGTATCGTATTGGCGACTATTTAACGACCATAGCACGATTAATTGTCCTGTACGAAGCGTGTGAAACACGTGGTCGTATAATAGTCGTATAATTGTTTCCGACGATTGGACGACTATTGGACGACTAATTCTATCAATGTAAGGAAATAATTCTCGTAGTCATATAATAGTCGTATAATGTTTTACGACTATTATACGTCTCGTGGACGATTATATTGTGACTAGGTGTCTTAGTCGGATAATAATCGGTAATTAGTGTGACTATTAAACGACTATTTTACGTCTAATTTGCTACCTAAATACGACTACTGAGCGACTACTTGTTTTGTCCGAATAAGAATTTGGTCATCGATTGTTGGGTTTCTTGTTTCTTGTTTGTTGGTTATCGATTGTTGTTTTCTTGTTTTCTTGTTTTCTCCTTTTTTATTTGAAATGCTAAAAAGATGAAAAGACTTGTATATATAGAAAATCAAGTACAAATACACATACAATTATCTTGTTTATTACACAAACAACTTATTNNAATAAACATATGTTCAAGTAGAGTTTGGGCAAAGATAATNTAAGGATCATTAGGTGGAGGACTTGGTAGACGTTCTGTGGTTGTGGTAGAGTGACTTGCCATGAAGTCCAAGAACTGCGGATCGGTTTGGCGGAGATACTTCTCGACTAAAGACAATTGCTCGAGCTTGTCCTTTTGCTCAGCTGTGACTCGGGATGACTCAGCTTCTCGGGCAGCAATCTCAGCATCTCTCTTCTCATTATATGCAGCCTGCTCTTCTATTTTCCTTTGAGCTTCCTGCAGCCGTTCTTCTAGGGCTTGAAAGGATGATGAGGAACCGGAGTGATGGCGGTTGGCGCTGCCTAGAGTGTCTTTTAGACATCCTAGTCCATAAGGATTGCCTCTTGAATCCTTTTCTGTGGACTGCAAGAAATAGAGAAGAAGCTCATTAGTGACAGAATATTAATTGGACTCTAAGACTCATAATTATACTAAAACATCTTACCTCGAGAAAGATGGCTGTATAATCATCTAGTGTGAGCTCCGGAGGTCGTGAAGAGCCATCAGAGACAGCAGAAGCAGCCGCCTCTAGTGCTGACAGCCTATCTCTCACATTCTGCTGATAAGCTTGAGCAATCTTCTCCGACTTCTGATCAACAAATGAGCCATCCGACTTAGTGTGTGTTTNGATGAACACCTCACCAAGATGGACCGGTCTTCCCAACTTCTCTTCCTGCAAANACAAATCAATATCAACAGTAGTCANNAGACATAAGAACTCAACATACTCACAAGAAAACANACTATATTGGATTGAAAACAGAAAACAGAAAACTCTAACTTATGAGAATCTGCAGAAACACTTACCAATTCATCTNGGATTTCTTGAAAAGATTTTGGCCCAGAGTAGTGGACGTGAGGACNGATACCGTTACGGTCAGAGAGANGAGCTTTGGAATAGGTCNGACTCCTTTTCTGTGCTGCTTCTGTGTCCCAGTAAGCACACATTGTTCCCCACANCGTTTCTCCAATCCATGGAGGCTGCTCTCGAGTTGTCCTTGCGGTGCTAACCATGTCCTTCAAGCGCCTCTTGACGATCTCATTGAAGTAATACTGGACTGTCCCTGTTATTAAGGGATCCCAGTGGTGNGTTTTCTACAAAAAAAAAAGGAAGAAGTTAGTGAAACTACANAAACTTAACTTGAACAAGAGCAGATATAGAGGAAGCTTACCGCAAACTCTAAAAATAATCTTTCTCTTTTATCAACTNGCACACATGACCAGTTATAGAAGGGAGCATCGAATTTTTGTAANAAAATTCTAGTGATCTTCCTAACCAAGCGAGATCCTCTGTCTCGAGTAAACCTCCAAAC
>Ga0041059_1003617_pt1 | contig 10380 bp, 8 predicted proteins | sample AraColnosormetaG_FD_56232 | JGI IMG/M metagenome (GOLD analysis project Ga0041059, IMG submission 56232) | Arabidopsis roots microbial communities from North Carolina, USA - Col MF nosort | ecosystem: Host-associated > Plants > Roots > Unclassified | place: USA: North Carolina | collected 2013-09-02 | reverse complement strand
CCTGCGGTGACGTTTGGTTTGTTCTTAGCCCGGAAGGTATCGCTGATTAGGGCGGTGCTTTACATGGTGGCTCAGTGTTTGGGTGCTATTTGTGGAGTTGGTTTCGTCAAAGCCTTTCAAAGCTCTTACTATGATCGTTACGGTGGAGGAGCCAACTCTCTAGCAGACGGCTACAACACAGGCACCGGACTAGCCGCAGAGATCATTGGAACATTCGTTCTCGTCTACACAGTCTTCTCCGCTACTGATCCCAAACGTAACGCTAGAGACTCCCACGTTCCGGTTAGTATTTATTTCTATCAGTTATAAGATCGTTCTGGTAACATACGATAACATTAATTAATACTTAGTGTTATGAATTATGAAACGAAAGGTTTTGGCGCCACTTCCGATTGGGTTTGCGGTGTTTATGGTACATTTGGCCACTATTCCGATCACCGGAACCGGCATCAACCCGGCTAGGAGTTTCGGAGCTGCCGTAATCTATAACAAGAGCAAGCCATGGGATGACCACGTACGTTTCTATTTCTTAATTATTTAAAATTAATCAAATTATGGACTATTGTTTGATGGGAAAATAATGAACTGTTTTTTTGGTCTATCTAAATACAGTGGATATTCTGGGTGGGACCATTCATTGGAGCTGCGATAGCTGCATTTTATCACCAATTTGTCCTAAGGGCTTCAGGTTCCAAGTCACTTGGATCCTTCAGAAGTGCAGCCAACGTTTGAGTTTTTGCCACACAAAAAAAAACCTATCATAATAACAACAATTACAAAATGGTTGTGTTATTATGTATGTACAAAAATTGGCAACTTTGCTTGTAAAACTATGCACTATATTTCTTCTTGTTTTTCTGTTTTCATTGTGGTGTAATACTTTGATATGTGCCAATGCCAATGTTTGTGTACTCGGGAAAACAATTAATGAAAACCAAATTGTTTTGCCTTCTCCTCCCTCTTTTTATTTTATACAGATGATATTACCAGCTAAAAGCATATCTACATAGACTACATTAATAGTTATAATTTATAAGTTCATGTGATTTAAATTATCCTCCACTGAAGAGGATTAAGACAGAACAAAAACTTATGTGTTTGGCACTTTTTTGTCAGCTTGTCGCCATCACCTAATTAAACAACAACTAAAGCACAAGTCAATTGGTAAGATCGTCTCAAATTCAATTAATCTACACCAAAAACGAATTTTGTTGAACACTTAGTTTTGAGTTGACATTCCACTCACTAGTTTAAGCTCATAGAATTTGTAACGAGAGCTTACGCAGGAAAGCTGTTGGTTCAACAACTAATTTGCGTCACTTTACTTAAAGTATACAAACGTCATTTTCAGAAATAACAATATCAAGAAGAGCGTGAACAAAATATTAAAAACCTATAGATGGTCATACAGACAAAAACTTCGAAATTTCTTTAATCCAATGTAGATTATCCAAAAAATGTGCCTCAAGACCAAAATCAGGGTTTTACATAAATCGAAACAATAATAGGAAAACTTTAAAAATTTCGTAACAGTTTTGCAACTGCAAGAAAATACACTTTTGCGTCTTCTTCCGAAGCACCAATCTTGAATTATTAGTTTTTGGTTAGCTTTTGTTGGATATAAACCCTAAAATCCAAAAGATCTGTTTTCTCTTAATTACATCTGAAAACTCTCTTTATCTCCTTTCATCTCCATCAATCCCCAGAAATGTCTCAGCCTCTCTCCCACACATCGATAGAGTCAGATTCAGTACCGAGGAGAGATATTCACAGGGTTTCCTTTCGAAACCACGACCTGAAACAATATGATTTAAATGGTGACTGAATTAACTGGAACCACCAACCTTGCTGGTCAGCGAGGGTTTGCTTGTGGTTGGATTTGTTGCTTCTGAGCTGCTGCTGGGCTGGGTGTCAGGTCGTGTCCAGATCTTTAAATGGCCTTCTCTGCAAGCTGTTATCAATGATTCTTGGGTGAAGATCAAGCCCGAGAGGGGCTCGGTGTGAACACGGTGAGCCACTACTGGTGAGAGCTTTGGGACATCGCGCATGCACGGCGCTGGCTGAAGAGTGCCCATTGGAACAATGTTGTCCCAGTGAGCGGACTGACTCCCTGTGCTGTAAGTGGGTGATCCTCCTGGAGGTCGCCGTAGGGGAACAACAATCTCATCCATTTCTAGGTCCCATAGCAGTAACTGTGTGTCCTGTTCGGCACAAGAAAAGGGAATAAAGACATGGAATGCAAGCCAAAAGGCCCAAAACCCCAAAGATGATCATAGTATAAGTTATCAAACAATGACCACAGGGCGTGCCATTTTCTAACAAATTTCTACCCAGCAGATTAACAAATCTATACCCGTAATCTGGCAAAAGCCACATGAGGGAAGTAAGATGAAATCTTTAATTGGGAATTTCTTTTGGTCATATGGGGTGATAGCATCGTCTACATGAAATTTCCAATCAAAGATTTCATCTCACTTCTCTCACTCTTTATCGCTCCCCTACACTAGAATCATTCTACAATCTGTATCCTGTTAAACTAATAGAAATAAAGGTATTAACACTGTTCAATTCTCAGATATAGGTCAAGGTATACTCTCAACGTTAAAGCAAAAAAGTGTTTAGTATAACTGAATACCTGACCAACAGAACCAAACCGATACATGACATTCTCGCCAGACCCCTCTGAATTTGGTGACGACCAATACGAATCAAACGCCACACCACTTACCTATGAGGAAGCTTTCACATAAGTCAAGTAGTGTTTGTCTTACATACGTAATTCACTATACTCCAATTTAAGAACCTTACCCACGAATTGTGTCCCTCACCCCATGCCACAACCTTTCGATCTTCCATACTCCACACTTGAACCAAGTCATCTTCACCTCCAGTCAAAAGGTACTTTCCATCCATACTGTCAGGCCAATCGCAATGTTAGCATACATTTACAAATTAACAACGCATGCTAAAAGCAACTTGAGGGAGAAAAAATTAACACAGAATATTATTTTCCTACAAATGCAATAGGGAAGATCATTTGTCAAAGGATTTAGATCCAGTTACCTCCAAGCACAACACAATAGAGCACCATAATAACTTTTTACACCACACACTAGCTTTTGGGTTGAAAAATCAAAAATTCGAAGATAACCTGTACATGGTCAAAAGAGAAAATGAATTCTCAACTGAAAGATATATATAGAGAGAGGAAGAATTGGAGCCGGCAATAAAACAAAAACCCATCATACCATCTCTTCCAACAGTTGCCAAGTACGCTCCATCATTTGAAAATGCAATGCTATTAATCGCACCTTGCCCAATATGCCATCTCGCTACTGGATTACTCTGCAGAAATATTTGTGGGAATAAACAAATAATAGAACATGTAAGGATTGTAGCATCGCGTTGTCTGAGAAAATATTCATGTGCAGGTGTGTACAGAAAAGAAATGAGAATTCTCATCTTGCCAGAGCTACACATACAGTCCTCGAAAACAACATCGAATGAAAATTGAAAACACTACCAAAAACCTCAGGTACCTTGCTATATTTTGCTTTGTCAACTGAAAACTGTGTAGGATCCCTTATAGCAGAAAATGAAGAATCAGTTGCACCTTCTTTATTCTGCAAGTATAATAATTACTCAGGTAAATTTTTTTGACAAAATTAGGTAATGAAAAGTCAATTTCTTTTTCAATATCTGCACTTGCCTTTTCATATACGTACAGATTTCCATCGGCATGAGCAGCAACAAAGGATCCATCACCTCCAGGCACCCAAGCTATACTAGTACAGCGGCTGTTAAAAGCAACAAACTTAATCTTATTCTTGAAGTGGATAAAAAACATATAAAGTAATTTTGTTCTCGGAAAAGGAATCTCAGCCAGATTTCAGTTATCTCTTTATCCAAGAAAAAGTGTTCTCCTCTGAGACTACATCCTATCATGTAATAATAGTATAAAAGAGATCTTCTGATCCCCTAGACTAAATCGAGAGTTACCTAGAGCATATATCTAGTAAATTGACAAACGAAGATAACTGCACAAGGTTGTGTCATATGGCATAAATACAGAAGTACAAAAGACAAAAACAAGTGAGAATACTGACGATTGCTACACCAACATATGGGAACCAACAAGATTGATTATTTCAATTTCAAAAAATGTTAACAAATACTAGAACAATAAAGCAGAGAAAGAAAAAAAAAGAAAAGAAGTTTACAGAAAGAAAAAAGCTTGCCTGTTATTTACAGAACCATCTTTGTTATAATGCTGAGCACTAACAAGCTTCTTACCAACATCCTGCAACTGCTGTCTTAGTGATACGGTGTAGACTACAATAATTCACCAAACGAATAAACAACAAGACAAAGTTCCATCAAGAACATAAGTAACAAACTTAATCTCAAAGTTGAACATTACCATCCCCAGAGTTCAGCCCAATAAGTAGATCATGTCCATCCTTAGCATCTGGATGAAATGCATGGCACATAGGGTTTGAATTGCTGATATGTATAGACTTTACTGGATCCTAAATCAAATAATTTCTCATAAATGTGACAAACAACCAGCAGATCAAATCAAATCTTAAGAAAACAAAACGAGTAGAGGTAAGATTACCTTGTCCTGCGAGTTCAAGTCACTAATAAAAATAGCATCACCAACATTGAAGACTAAGTAAGTTCCTTTCCCATCGAAATTTGTATTAGTAGCTGAGGTATTAGAACTAGAAGCAGCGAATGAGGCCCCAATCCTTGAACTTGCACCCACATTTTTAGCCCCTCCATTACCTCCAACAAAACTAAGCGCACGGTTACCATTCCCACCACCCAATAACCTTGCTGTTGCTGACCGGAAACCGCTACTAGCTGTGGAACTTGACGAGGTCCCAGTTGGTGTCGATGGAGCAGGTTTATCCTTAAGGTGAGCTAGAGTAACCTGACACCAAAATTTCACAAATCCATTCTCAGAAACCACTTTCAAAACATAAAAATGAAATGTGCATTTGATATTCTTACACAAAACCTAATAGCAATTTCGTAATAGCAATCACAAGTGCAAAGAAATCAGATTGGATTAAACTTTCAATTCAAAAATAAACACCAAAGAAAACGAATCAAATCTTCACCTGAGTAACGGTTTTGCCATGAGTGTAGTGAAGAAGCCCAGAGGGATGCGTCTTCTCGTAGTGGAGCTTGTACTTTCCTTCAGGCGTCTTGAAATACGTTTTGATTCCCGGAGACTGAGGATTCGCCGCCGAAGCTGACGAAGAAGAAGGCCCAGAGATCATCCCATTCGAAGTGTTCATCATATTTGCTCACTTGCTCTTTCTCTAATTCACAAGCTACTTAGAGCATCCGATCATGTCCCTCCCAAGCTAGGGTTTACCCTTCTCCCACTACACAAAATCCAAAAATCTTCTCTTCTTCAATGCAAATTTCTCTAAACTCTGTTCATCATCGTCGCCAAAATCAAAATGGAACTTTAATACTCCTGGATTCGCCAATGGCTACTGGATCAAAAAGATTAATACAATGTGGATTCCGATTCGCTTCCTTTATTGCTTTCTTAATCATCCTCTTAACTCATCAATCAAATTGACTATTAATGGATAAAATCAAAGTCATCTCGATCAACGGTCAAGATCCCTTTAATCTCTGAGTTTCTCGAACCCTTTTGATACGTACAGCTGAGGCCCAAGTACAGTCCAAAAATATAGGCCCATTACTGAAGAACCATAGTTAATTAATAAATTGTTTAGTCGACAATAAGACAGTGAACGGGTTTTACCGGTAGCCGGTGAAGTTGGTCAGAGAAGGGATTAATGTCCCGGCAACGTCGTAACTCAACCGCTTTAATTTGATTTTTCTTAAATATAAACCGATACTCTTCATCGCTCAACCATCACCAAAAAAGAAAGCAATTTGTCTTCAAAACATATTTCTCTCTCTAAAACCTCTTTTTCATAAAAGGTTGCGTCATCTATACGAATCCATACGTCTCTTTGCTTTTCTCCGATCGGTCTTCTTTTCTCATCGCCGGAACGCTTTGGTAATGTTTCTCATTTCTCCGATCATTATTGTTGTTTCGCCGTTGAGCTGATTATTTCGTGTTGGTATGTATAAACAAGCCGATCGTTGTTTCCTTTTTTCTCTTGTGATTGTGTGATGATGGATTGTTTCTTTTTTTCGGTTTAATCCGGTTTATTCCCGGTTTTGCTGCTACATCGGTGACTTTTCCCACAATCTTCGGGTATGATCGCGATCATGTCCGTTAACCGGAGTCGGTTCTGATAATTTCAGACTTCGAATTTGTTCTCTTTCACGTAGTTGTTAGCTTTTTAAGATTCCGATACTGAGAAGAGACCAGCTCGGTGATTAGAGGAGATGTTGTAAGCTTTGTGTTTTGGTTAGCTGTTGATAATGTTGTTCAGGCTGCTACTTCAGCGATGCGGGTAAGCTAGTTTGGGATATAGTGTATTAGCATAACCTAGGCTTAGCTGGTTTGTATCCTGCAGGCTGCAGGTTTAGTGGCAATGGTGGTTTCTAGTTCTATCATACCTTTCTCCACCACGAACCTCTGGTAGTTGAGAAACTGGAGAAAAGCCTAATCAGTGATTCAAGTGTTTGGAAGATTTGAGAACTAGTACGGCTATAGTTTCAGGTCAGAATTCATCTTCCTCTTTGAGAACTTTTAGAAACTTTGAAATTATGGCATCATTCTTAAAGAAATTGCATTGATAACACATTTCAAACAGATGTTAGTTCCTCATGTTAGCCCATTAGGATTGGTGGCTGGCCTATCCTTGATGTATTCTGATTTGCGGATTGTGTTGTGGACCTTCTTGGTTGATTGGGAAAGCAAAGCGAACTTGAACTCAAGTCATCTAGAAGTTATTCTGATCCATAGGGGTAAGGAAATAACCATAACTAGTCTCTGCCATCACATGTGTACCAGAGTGTGTTTAGTCAGTTGAAGATGCTTGAGGTACGGTATCCATGAGTGGGGAACTTCAATCTTCCTAACAAACTACATCTATCATATAATGGTTTCTAGAGTGACATGCTGTCACGTACAAGCATTTGATTTGGATGCACAATGATGTGAAACATAATGCTAATTTTAAGAAAGCATCCTTTCACACAAGCCCGAATTCAGGAGTCTATTAAGGTGTGCTGGTGGGTTTGAAGACAATAAGAGCGCAGAAATAGTAAATGAGGTAGTAAGCCTTTGCAGGCTAGTACTTTTGTGGACTAAATCCGTTTATCTAAGGAAACTGTAGTGTATTCAATTTGTGGATCAGAGGAGAAGGAATAGAATTTGGTGTTCTCATTGTATTAGTGAAGTCAAGGGCCTAATTGCTTCCTGTTGGTCTACTTTAAAGGTGTGCAGAAATGATGAATCAGTGATCAATCAAGCACGACGGCTTTATCACTTGGGTAGTGTAGTGTATTCGTGGTTAGGACTTTCTAAACCTATATCCTTCTAGGATTATTTGCCTGCAGGTGCACTTTTGAGGGTTTCGGTTCAGAAAAATATTTTAAGCTTAAGTCCTGCTATTGGATTTTCCATGTAATTTTCTTGCTCATGTCATCTATGGTTGTAAGTTTAGTGAAATACATGTACAAGGCCTTTACTTGAATATAAACGAAGAAGTAGTACATTGATAGAAACTGAAAAGATGATATCAAGTGTTACCTATTTTGCATGAACTTGCTCTGATGCTCTTTTATGCGGATACAGTATATGATAATTTGCCATCGTGCCTTATTCTTTCATCCTCTTCTATTTCCTAATCAGTTTCCTATAGACTTTTCTGTAAATTCTATAGACTTTTTGAAAGTGTGTAATTTGATGAACTCCTTGTATTACTCTTCACTTTTGATGGCTCTGGTTTGGAGAGTCGAGAACCTTAGTGATACTTTAAATGCAAAGGCTTCTTAGTTTCCCAACCGTGCTTGTTTTCTGCCTCTCTTTTCTTTTGGTTTAAAAGAAGTATGTCTGTTGTTATTGACAAACTCTTCTATGTAAGTTTTTCTTATGAACTAAAAGATCTGTACTATTAAGGTTTATTTTTCATGTATAAGCATCATGAACTTTCCTGCAGCACAGAGCCTAAGTCCACAAAAACTTGTTTGCTTATGATATCATGAGATCTGAGGTATATAATATGGTAGGTACATGTTACAAAGGTAATGGTACTAGAGCTTGAAACTATGGACTGATTTCTTATATATTTACTTGGGAAATTTGGCTATCAGACTGAAAGTAAACTATGTTGGTTGGAAATTATAGATTTTTTTTTTTTCTGAGCTTGCGGATGTTTTCCTGGGATTTTGAATGGTGAGAGAAATTTTTGTGCAGGTTTAATGGGGCACAGACATTTTCTTGGTTCATCCCAGTTTTTTGATGATGAACATGATCAAGGCTGGAATCATACACACCCAGAACATCCATATTCGAGTCAAGGTAATTAGTCCTTCATTCTATAGTTCCTTAATCTGTTTTTTATTTATTGAAATTTGGTTGATGATGCATGTTTAGTTTTAGGGTAATATGTTCCATATTTCTGATTAATTATTGTCCATCCCACATTTTCTCAGCAACATCTGGGACCAGTGAGAACAGATCACATGTTTATCCAGCAGAAAACATGTTGAATGAAGGAATGCCAGTGTCTTCTCATTGGAACTCTTCTCCAGGACCAAATGCTTATACTGACTCAGGTCATAGTGTGGAGAGACCACACTACAATCCGGGGGTTTCGGGGCCGTCCCATGATCCTTCCGTGAATTCAACAGTTCCAACTTTCTCTGCTCCACATGAGAATTATGTGACATTTGCATCTTCTTCAAGCTACAACAGCCAGACATGGTCAAATGCTAGTTATGTTGATCATCAATCTATGGAAAGTGTGAGAGGAGCACAAAAGAGAAAACGACCATGTCCTTCTTCCATCTATGAAATGGGTAGTTCAAGCCAATATCACGGTGACAGAACTCCTGCAGACACTCATTTCCCCTCGGAATTGCACTTGGGAAAATCAATAACGCATGATCATGACCCTCATTACATGCCATGGCTTATGAACCCAACTTACAGAAGTAATAATCTCTCGATCAGGGGAGAGAGCTCTTCAAGGAATGTCCGGAGTCGTCCTACACTTGATTCAGAGACCAGCTTAGGTAGAAATAATTTGCCAAGAAGCTTGAGCCTTGATTCTCATTCTACACACCACCACAGTGTTGATCATTATGGCTCAGGTCAATTTCCTGGTCAGACATCTCACGGAAATAAAGACTGGAACTGTGCTAGATTGTCCCCAGTTCTTAGAGGTATGCAAAGTTCACTTTGTCTCGATATCTGAATCGTCTTTGTTTCTAATAATCACATTAATTCCCACTTTGCAGATATAAATGGCTTTAGTCCAGAGACAAATAATTTCCTTCCTGCAAGAAGTGTTGTCAACAGCTTATCTGTTAATACTTCCGGCTATCATCACCATGAGCTTACCGGAAACAGAAACCCTACAGTTTCCCACGGGGTTCCTGGAACTTCAACACTATCTACAAGCAGCAGCCGCTTCTCTCATAGGTCAACATCCACCTATAGATCTTCTTCACACGGTTCGCGATCGGGACATGTAGCATCTTCTTCTGGAGACAGGTCTCATTTGGTCACTGAGACTTATCCGTCTAGGCATTTAAGGCCACCACCACACATTTCATGGCGTAGCGGTGATCGGCCAGGGAGACGCAGAAGTTCCTATGAGAGGTTTCAGCCTCCTTTCGATGAAGTTGCTCTCCACGAACGGTTTTCATCTGAGGTATATATTTCCCTTACAGATGCATTATTTAGAGTGGAAGTCTGTCTAAATTACATTTAGTATTAAGATAAAGATCAAGCCGATATGATACAGTGCATATCGAATATTAAGATATAGATTTGCAATCTTATCATTTTCTGCTGCATGCTGAACTGTAATCTGTTATTTTTTGGGGTGTATGTAATAATAGGAATTCATGGTTGAAGATCGCCAACCACAATACTACGGATCCAGAAACATGCTTGATCACCACAGAGACATGAGGCTTGACATCGATAACATGAGCTATGAGGTTAATAGCCAAACACTTATCTTTTGAAGCCTCACATAGGCAAAACGAAAAGTTTTGGTACTGACATATATATGCAGGAACTCCTTGATCTTGGAGAAAGGATTGGGAGTGTCAACACTGGTCTATCCGACAGCGCAATCTCCAGTTGCTTGTTAGCAACAATGTATTATCCATCATATCAAACAGAGGAGCAAAGAAAATGTGCAATCTGCCTGGTAAGATTTAGTTTTTTTTTTTTTTTTCACAACCTGGTAAGATTTAGTT
>Ga0041059_1003615_pt1 | contig 10389 bp, 5 predicted proteins | sample AraColnosormetaG_FD_56232 | JGI IMG/M metagenome (GOLD analysis project Ga0041059, IMG submission 56232) | Arabidopsis roots microbial communities from North Carolina, USA - Col MF nosort | ecosystem: Host-associated > Plants > Roots > Unclassified | place: USA: North Carolina | collected 2013-09-02 | reverse complement strand
TATTTCAAAATTTTAATTATATTCCAAAAATCCAATTAATTATGATTAAACAAGGGAAAGAAGAATATTGAAAATGTAGCTAAGGAAATAAACATTATTACATTTGTTAAAATATAATTTTTTATAAAATTATTTGTTATAATGCTATTCATATTTTTTGAATTTGAAGAAGGAAAAAAAATCAAGAAAAGATATTTGTGTGTTTTAATTTATGATATATTTGTAAACTTTAACAGCCTCTTGTTAATCCGCAAAACTCAGTCATATATATTGTACATCTATACTATTAATTGGGAAGCATTTTATGAACTACATGAGGGTAGTTTAAAATTAACTAAATAAATTTTTACATGGGTAATTTAGTAAATTAACTACTACTAAATAAATTTAGTTTTCATAAAAATCAGGCTATTGATTTCGAAATTGTATATATAGAAACTTATTTAACTTTGATAATATATTTTGAGATATTTCCGGAAACAAAAAAATCAATTTAATATCATCATATATTTTAGATTTTAATATACTTCCTTAAGAAACTACACTAATAATTTTAAAAACATTTAAAAAGATACCTTCAAGGATTCAATCTCTTATTGTGCACATGATAAATCCGTGAATTAATAAAAATTCCTTAATTTTAGTGTTAACATATTAAAAATAAATTAACTGATAAGATATTATAATATTTTTTTCTTATCAATACCTAACAAACCAATAATATTTAAAACGAATATATATATTATTATTCATTACTTTATAAGATAATTAGATCAAATAAAAATAGTACTCAATGGTCATGATCTTCATGTTTAAAATAATAGATTGCTAGATGAAATTGGAAAAAACGAATTCATTGCTTTATATAATTAAAGAATCCTTAATATGTAAACCTAAAAAATGCACATATATATATATATAGCAAAATCAACACTATTTGTAATATATGTCAAAGAATATAAAATTATTTATGGTAACTCAAAAAGTTTTTCCTTTTTTGCAGTATCAGTTTTTTGTATCTTACTTTATTTTAATGATATGCCATTGATGTTTTTTTTATCCTTAATTTTGAAAATCGTAAATTGCTTATTAACATTTTTAATAGAAAAGAAAATTTGTAATTGATTAATAAACTCGATTTCGTAGTCTTTTTGGTTTTAGATGAGCAAACTTTTACGAGTATAACTTTTAGAAAAATCTAAATAAAACTTTATCACTCTTCTATACGTCACTATAAAACTATTTTTCTCTACTTCTTTCGCAAACTAAAAGATGAACCATATCTCTATATTTACTTTTGTACTCTTCTTAATTCATGTCTCTCTATGTTCATATAATTTGTTAGTTTCTACGTTTTTTAAAATCTATTGGAAACCTTTTCATTGAAATCACTCTTTTGTAGATTATGTTCATGTTACACTTTTGCAGATTTCTTGAAATAAGTTTTTTTTAATTCTTTTTGGTTCCATATGTGATCATTTTACATGTTATTCTTTTCTCATGAATTAATACCTTTTTTTTTGTTTTCCTACAAAATAATTGAAGACGCTTCCATGGTATTCACTCAAATTTCGGATATTGCGAAAGCCATTTAAGCGATCACTTGTCGAAGATGTTTTTGTTCTTTACGAGCACCAATTTAACTGTGTTGTATGTTTTTTATTATTAGATTATAGATATTGTGCGGTTCACAACATTAGATATTGTGTCATAAATAATATTTTATACTTTTATATGTACATTATCATTTATACACTACAATATATATCACAAAATAACAAAGTAATCTATATTTGATAAAAATTTATTACAATATTTCTTAAAAAATAGAAAACTGTGCACGTACGTCCGGGTCATGATAAAGACAGAAGATACAAACTGGGTTTACATTAACATGTATTTTGGCCCACATTAAAAAAATTGGCTTAAATTATGGGCCACTAAAATAAATTTTGTCAGAGAGGTTTTTTGAGTTACCAAATTTTAATTTATAAACTAATTTTGCATAGAAATTTTACACTATTTAAAATCTTATTCTCACAAATATACATTTCTATTATAAGTTTATAACTATTAGACTTCTGAAACTGTTAAAATTATTTGTTATGCAGGAAAACCAAACTATTTATATAAATAAAATACTAATAAATGATGCAAAAATTGTTAAATCCTTAAATAACTAAAATTTCTATTCAAATTTTAAAACTAATAAAACAGAAAATAAACGTGTGTACCAAAATAATTTTAAGGACAAAAGAAAAATCCAAAGAAATGTTACTATTATGATATCTTAACTAACCACAAAAAAGAAAACAAAATCTTAACTAAAACTTTTTGCAAACTTTTTTCATACTTTCCACACATCTTATTTTCAAATATTATGAGAACTGATAAATTTATGATATATATACTATTATATAATTCACTAACACAAAAAAATATTAGTACAAACTTTTATCAAAGCAATATGATAATACTTACAACCTGCATAATGTGCGGTTCACAAAATTAGCTATTGTGTAATAAATAACACTATACACTTTTCTGTGTACATTATAATTTATATACTATAATATCTTTCACTAAAAATTTATTTTAAAACATTTATTAAAATACGAAATCCTGCACGTATGTTCGGGTCAGAATCTAGTATTTAACTAAAAACGGATTACTTTCATTCGATTTGGAACCAAATCTTTGTACCAAAGCATAAACAAAATTCATTGTTTTCATGTGCTCAATGCATTCAGTTTCAACCTCTTATTAGCCTAAAACTTTTCTCTAAATTTTAAACATCATTACAACAATACCTTTCATAACATATAACACCACATAGGGACATATAAGTGTGTTTGACTTTTGATTTATTAATAAAGCCTCAGGCAAATTAATAAACAAAACAAAAGTCTCCATATTCCTTTTTTTATTATTTTCTTTGCCTATCATATTACACAACTCAAAACAAAACAATACACCAAATCACCATTTCCTTTACTTCACATAAGAAAACAAACAAAAGAAAGTAAACTCTTTGCTCAGTTACGAAATTACCTTATCGTCCTTTAGGGTTTACAATCTGAGAAAATATTCCACTGTTTTCTTCAGATGACAAGTCATCACCCAAGTCACTTTCTCCGGCGCTGATGTTCACCGTCACACCTCCTCCTCCTCCACCTAAATCCACAGAACCACCACCATTGCTCGGCGTTCGGTGACGTGATCCATCAGCAGTTTCTTGTAACTGAAGTGCAAATTCAAGATTCCACAAGACATCTCCCATCGTTGGTCGATCTAAGCCACTATCAGATAAACACTTCTCCGCCGTATCCGCAAATTTCTTCAAACACTCTGGATTAATCTTTCCTTTAAGATTAGGATCAATGATGTCTTCTAATGTCCCTTTACGTTTACAGTTCATAGCCCAATCTCCAAGACTAACTTGTTCTTTAGATAAACTAGGGTTTAACGCTGGCCTAGCGCATAAAACCTCGAATAGAACAACTCCAAATGAGTACACATCTGACTTCTCAGTTAACTGTTGTCTTCTGAAATACTCTGGATCCAAGTAACCGAAACTTCCTTTCACAACGGTTGTGACATGACCACCATTCATGTTTGGTCCGGTTTTGGACAATCCGAAATCTGAGACTTTAGCAACCCAATTCTCATCTAGTAAGATGTTAGTTGTTTTGACGTCACGGTGAATGATAGTGTACTTTGCTCCTGTGTGTAGGTAATGTAATCCTCTTGCAGCTCCAATGGCGATTTCGAGTCTTCGTTTCCAAGTTAACTGAGGTCTCTTTGTGTTGTAAAGATGTTCTCTGAGTGTTCCAAGAGACATGTAATCGTATATTAGACACATTTCTCCACCTTCATCGCAGTATCCAATTAATGAGACTAAGTGTTTGTGTCTTAATCTTGAGAGAAGTTCGATTTCTGTCTCGAATTCGTTGAGCCCTTGTTCTGAATTAGGGTTTGATTTCTTGATTGCCACTTTTGTGCCTCCATCTATAACTCCTTTGTAAACCTTACCAAACCCTCCTACTCCGATTACGTTTGACTCATCGAAGTTATGAGTTCCGTGTTTTATTTCGGACAATGAGAATCTTCGACATAAACCCGCTGCAAGATTCGATAGGTGGCTTCCGTTGTTGCTCTTACCCGATATAGTAGATTTTGTTGCAGATGTGTGTGAGTTTCCATATATAGGAAGCCAGCTTGATGTGTGAGAATCGCTGCCCGAAAACTTTCTTTTTCTCTGGTACATTGTGAAACACAATGCACAAAATAAAACAGCTGCTACTCCTCCAGCAGAACCAATGACAAAAGCTGTGATTCTTTTGTCACCTTGAAAGTCCTTTTTAACATCTTCATTAGCTTGCATAGGTGATGGCTTAGGGTTTGGACCGGCAAGGTTCTTCATTGTGTCAATCTTGAAAATCTCTAGCCCATTAAGCTGTGAATCGTAATATTCCGGTTGACCAAATGTCGAAGGCGTCATTTGAAGCGATATCTCTTCCCCTCCTCCTCCGGTATTAGCATCAACATATATCGCGTAATCTTTGTAAGTAGGGATACCTTTCCCACCTGTCCACCCGAGTATATCTGCGGGGTTTGTATCCCCTTGCGCGGTTCTGTTGTTGATGAAAATGTTGAATACTTTCTGGTTGATTTTAGCAAGCTGGAATTCACAGAAGTGGAGCCTCATGATATAGGTGAAATTAGTGTCAACTTGAAACATCCATGTGAGATTTGACTTCATGTTGATATCTCCGTTTGGTCCTTGTGATCGAGCTGTTTTGTAAACATCCGCTGGAGCGGTAGAAACCGGCATTTTCTGATAATCAATTCTAAAATTGTTGCTTGCTTGTAAAGTAACACCAAGACCTGCGCTGAATATATAAGGCGCGTCATTGTACCAAGTTCTTGTTAATCCACCAGAGTCTTGACTTCCGGGAATATCCTGCCCACCGACATTGAGCCTAAACATCGTTTGAAGATTCGCGGTCTTAGTATCTGAAGTCTGGTCTGAGAATCCAACAAGAGAAGCTGTATCAAACAATTCTGGCATCGGAATGACCTCAATACCATTAATGAAAGCAAACGCTTTTGGATGTTTATCCGAGGGAGTAAATATGATGCTCAAAACATCTTTTTCGGATGGTGCAAGAGAATATTCTCTCACGAGGTAAGCTTGAGTCAAGGCTTGACATGTGATAGCTGCACTAAAATTGCTGAGAAGGGTAAGATCATTAGCAGCCACGGAGAAATAAGAGTCGAGAATGTTGAGTCCTGTGTATGTTGATGGATAGAAATGTAAGCGGAGCATATGTCTTTTGTCGCCTTTAACCGGGATCTCATACGTTGCTGGAGCTGTAAAGATTCTTGATGTCATGTAAGGAACCGTTGAAAGAAGTGAAGGATCTTGATAAGTAGCTGGTGCATGAACCGTGTTTGGTGTTTTCAAGAATTTGGTATCGGGTTCCCATTTTTTCTTGTCTTGATCAACAGCTGGTTCTGATGCTCCGCAGCTCAAGGAGATGTCTTGGCCATTAGATTGAGATGGAGAAACTAGAAGAACATAGAAGAAACAGAGGAAGGAGAACAGAATCCGGAGTTTCTCGTTCATGGCTGAAAGATATGAAACATGTTTTTAATTTCTTAGGCATACATGAAAACAATTGATAACAAAAAAAAGAGAAGCTTAGTTTTCTATGTAGACATTACCTCAAGCACCAATAGAGAAAACTGGAGGCTTGTTTCTGCAACCTAACGATGTTTGATCAAAGCCATGGAAACAGAAGCAGAAACCCCCCAACAAGACAAAAACTGCTTGTTTTTTGTGGTTGTGTCGGAAAGAGAAACAAAAAGTAGTTGGAGAATCTATGGAGGAGAGGATTAGCCGAAGAAAGCTATGTTTAGTAATTTGTTAAAAGAGATTACTATATACTTTTGAGATTTTAACTCGCATTATGACTTAATACTTTTTCATTTTTCGTTTAAATTCAAATATAGAAACTTTTAAACTATGTTGTGTCAAATATCTTGTAAAGTTCTACATTTGACTTGATCCTTAAAATAGGAAAATCAACAAGATTTTGATAGTAGAATTCCGAAATTAACTAGATTGGTCAATCTATATTCTTCTAGAGTATGATAAATCTGAAACTCGTTTTCTTTAGGGGGTCAAGAATCTAAACTAAGAAAGGTCCCTAATTATATCGGATGAGTCTTTGTGTCAAATTTAAACAATGGAGGAAAATAGCTCGACCATCCATTGCTTAAATCAATGGTGAAAGCTACTTTTACCAATCCTCCATTAAAGCATCTTAAGTCTCTTTTTGTGAGAGTTTATGTGGTCGGGTCGGCAAAATTTTCAGGTAAAAAGGGTATACAGAAGATTTTCTGATCAACCCGACCCGTAGAAGCTTCTTTGTTGGCCGCGTAAATTGGTGTCGCACGCGGCCATCAGATGAAGAACATACATTTAGACCCTGAAGCAAAGCCAAAGCTTTGATATTCTCATAAAGAATAGAGGTCAAGAAAATCATCAACGAAAAGCCCTAATTTGCACTACACGGTATTTCCCAACTATTGTCTTAAAACCTCTGCCTTGCATTACAAGCCACCTCTTCAAAGTGATACAAAATGGTGAGGAGAAGAGAAGGTCTTACCTTACCAATCTCGTCTTCGACGCCATCTCTTCCCGAGTCACTACCTGATATTAAAACAGTGGCTCCTCATAAACCAAAACAACGGTTATCTAAGCAGTTATCAATGCGTGAGACACCTCGAGATGTTGCTTGGGAAAAAAGGCGCCGTCAGATGTTAAAGATTCAGGAGAAGAAACAAAAAAGCGTCTCTGAAAACGATAACGATTCGCCGGATCTAACTGATGAAGATTTAAGGGAGCTTAAAGGGTCGATCGAGTTAGGGTTTGGTTTCAGTGAAGAAGCCGGACAGAAGTTGTGCAACACGTTACCAGCATTGGACCTTTACTTTGCTGTGAATAGGCAGCTTTCGCCTCTCCCTTCACCTAGTAGCAGCAATGGAGGAGATGGATCCTTGTCTTCTACTTCTGTTTCCTCAAGCAGCATACCTTGTAGTCCAAAAACCGACTCGGATTCATTAAAGATCTTATGTCCAGGTACGTAAAACACAAGTTCCAAGTTTATCTTCTTGTATTGCTGATTTGAATTCGTATGATCGACCAACCCTTGTGAATGTGAGTTGTGCAGGGGACAATCCTCAACAAGTGAAGCAAAGATTACGACATTGGGCACAAGCCGTTGCATGTTCTTTGATGCAATCTCACTGATGAGTGTATATGTTGTGACTTTAAGTTTCAACTTGAAACACTTATTCTTTTACTTTCGTGGGTGAAATAGGACAGAGAAAGAATCCTACTTCGTAGGATCTCTCTGAACAAAGAAAAAGATAGAGAATTTTTGGGAGAAAGAAAATAGAGAGAGTGTAAGAGATTACGTACCGTACTCTCTACATACTTGTGCAAAGGGAACAAGATGAAAAGATGTAGCCCTTTCTTGTTCTGTACTGCTTATTAACATTTAATATATGGTCGTGGATTTGATGATTATTTTGAGGTATGTTTCCCATATTTATAACCTTCCAAGAGTCATGCCATGCACGGTTTTGTGATTCGACTTCATAATTATTTTGACAATATTTTACTTGTGTATAATATTTCAAATTAAATGCCAATAGGAAAGAAAATAGTAACAAAAGGTGTTTTTATTTTTCATATTGCTTTTAAAACCAAAACTTAAAAGTTATATATAGTGTTTAGAAACAACGAAGCAGAAAACTCTCACAATATCCATCTATTTTCATCATACGAATAGTATGGAGTTATCACATTCACGGATGGATCTTCCCCAACTTCACAATTGCTCTAAAAAAGTACACAATTCAAGAGAAATTGATCTCCCTTTCAATTAGCTGAAAGATGTGCTTAGACCAACTCCAATGGGACTTTTCATCCCACCAAATATATTATAAAACTTGCTCTAACCGAACTGTATATTTGACGTTGTGGTGTTACACCAGATTTGATGTAATACAGTTCACAAAACAAAAAAATATATTAGTATACCTCGAATTTTGCCGATTTCAGGTATAATCTAAGTATAATGTTTAGATTCTTTTTATAATTTCTACAGTTTGTTTTAGTCTTTTTCAGGTTTTTTATACTTTTGGATGCATTTGGAAATTATAAAGCATTTGGGAGCAAAATTGAAGAAATCAAGCTAAAAAACGAATGTGCAGTCTAAAAAAGGCATCAGTGTTGATCAACACCATTCATGGCCTAGTAAGAAGTCTGACAGTTTAAAGATTTGAAGTTTCCAAAATTTGCCCCAGAAGATTTCCCTTTTTGTACTATTAGTCCCTGCACGTTTTTGAGACATTATATATAGATTTTTAAGGTTATTGTTTAGACTTAACCTTTTACATATCCATTCTAAGTTTTATCTTTTCCTCTAGAATTCCTTGAGATTTTGGAAAGTACTTCATCAGAGATTTCAAAACCCTGTAGAGAGAAGATTTTTTCTAAACTGTATTCTTCTTTTGATTTCTTTATGCAATCTTATTCAAACATGTTTTCTGTTTCTATGGTCATGTCTGAATAATCTCCTTGTTGGGAATAAGGTTTTTCATTAGGGATTCAAATGATTTAGTAGATCGATAACCTGTTAGGAATATCTTTAGAGTTCTTCATCTTAATTGTTCTTAATGCTAGTTTTACAGTAGCTAACTAGAACTTGATCATAGGTGATAGGTAAGATCTCAGAGGCTGCTTATTACCTGAACTATCATAGATGACATTAAGTATTGAGATACGAATATATCTTGTTCAAATGCTTAGGTGAACTTATCAAACCTGTTTATAATGCATGTTTTAGTATTTAAGGATTTACAAATGAGAGTCGAGATTCCTATTTCTTAAGCAATAGGAAAACAGACAAGAGTTGATTGATTTTAGGGTAGTGATTTGAGTTCTAGAACAGTTCGCTAAAAATCATGATTAACTGCTAGATCTATTATTCATCTATTTCTTGAGAACTTCCCTAAACCAAGCTCTTTGATCATCTAAATTTACTACAAATCAAATTTGGTATCTGCTTTCTTGTTTCTTTTAACTTTTATAAGTATTTGATTTAGCTTAATTTTGAGATTATAACTGTCTGTGTTAACAAAATAATTTTGTGGAAATCGACTCCAAAGTAGTACAATTGATAAGGTTCAAATTACCCTAAAAACTACTCTCTCAAATAAGAGATCAATTGCAGTATTTAAGGATCGATTTCCACAAAGTTCTTTTTTTTCACACAATGAATTAAATGTCGAGATTAAGCTAGCAGGGAATGACTGAAAATAAAAGAGAACAAAGTAAAAAGACAGCAGATTGATTGGTTGTAAACGATGAAAGAAAGAGCTAGGAATAGAGAATTCTCAGGAAACTATTGGTTAGTAGATCTAATGAAAGCTAGGTTGTTATCGAACCATTCTCAAACTCAAACTCTAATTATGGAATAACCGGGTGCGTTCCACGAAACTCCCTATGCCTATAGCTAAGAATAACCGGAGAAGCCGAGAAATCTTTAACCTAAACATGCATTCTAAACGAGTTCAATTGTTCATCTTAGTAGACAGGCCGATTCTTATTACATACCTATAAACCAGGCTCATCAAATAATAGATCCAACTACAGATACCTATGGTGGGCATTTCTATTATTTGGATTCAAGATCTAGTTAATTACTTCAGATCTAGCATTATGTATAATCAAAGATGAAGAATTCTACAGATAACCTAACAGGGGGTGATATACTAAACCATATGAATCCCTATTGAGAAACCCTGTTCCTAACAAGCAAACTACTCAAACATATTGAATGAAACAAACAACATAATTGAGTAAGAAAGCATATATACAGTAAATAAGATTAGAGTAAGAAGGGATCTCTTCACTGTATTAAGAACTGAAGGAATCTCTGAAGAACAATGGATGAATAGCTTATGTCTCTGAAAATAGGAATTGCAAAGAACTTGATAAAAGACACTTAGGTCTAAACAATGACCTCTAAAACTATATAAAAACCCTATAAACGCCTAGGGACTAATAATGCAAATAGGGAAGTTTTCTGGGGCAAATTTCCTCTTATGTAAAATTGAAAGCGTCATGGACTTTGCTGGGCCGAAACTAGTGTCGATTGACACTCTCGCTGAATCTAGAACTGAAATCGTTCTTAGCTTCCTTTTCCTTAGTTTTTGCTCCAAAATGTCTCCTTATCTCCATTGTTGTCCCATTGCATAGAATACCTGAAAAGACACTAAAAAGACTCGAGAAATAACATANAGACTCAAAAT
>Ga0041059_1003614_pt1 | contig 10390 bp, 7 predicted proteins | sample AraColnosormetaG_FD_56232 | JGI IMG/M metagenome (GOLD analysis project Ga0041059, IMG submission 56232) | Arabidopsis roots microbial communities from North Carolina, USA - Col MF nosort | ecosystem: Host-associated > Plants > Roots > Unclassified | place: USA: North Carolina | collected 2013-09-02 | reverse complement strand
TNTTTTTTTTTTTTTTTTTCTAACGATAAATCTGTTTTACACATATGTCACATAGCATGCATTAATCTTCCCAACAAGAAACCTTCCATTGCGCGTTTGCATTATTACCGGAGCCCACATTCCCATTTCTTCGAAGTCACGTTGACTTTGAATTTTTCTTCTCTACTTTCGTTTACGTTCCAAAGAAACATTTCACGCTCTCTGGGAATCTGTGATTTTGAACCTCTCATGGCTTCTTCTTCTTCTTCTTCTTCACGTCGCACCTGGAGATACAATGTCTTCACGAGTTTCCATGGACCAGACGTCCGCAAAACATTTCTCAGTCATTTACGCAAACAATTTAACTACAATGGAATTACAATGTTCGATGATCAAAGGATCGAGAGAAGCCAAATCATCGCCCCAGCTCTCACGGAAGCGATTAGAGAATCAAGGATCGCTATCGTATTGCTCTCGAAGAACTATGCTTCTTCCAGTTGGTGTTTGGATGAGTTGTTGGAGATTTTAGATTGCAAAGAACAATTAGGGCAGATTGTGATGACTGTCTTCTACGGAGTACATCCTTCTGATGTAAGGAAACAAACTGGAGATTTCGGGATTGCTTTCAATGAAACATGTGCTCGTAAAACAGAGGAGCAGAGGCAAAAATGGAGCCAAGCGTTGACCTATGTGGGCAACATCGCTGGAGAACATTTCCAAAACTGGTTTGCGTTTTATACTTTTATGTCGTAGGATATTAATTGTGATGAATTGGAGTTTATGAATTATAGTATCAATTCTTGATTTTGTTTTTCTCATGAATAGGCTTTTTTTCTTTGTCTTTGGTTAGGGACAATGAAGCGAAGATGATAGAGAAGATTGCAAGTGATGTTTCAGATAAACTCAATACCACACCGTCTAGGGATTTTGATGGCATGATTGGACTTGAAGCTCATTTGAGAAAAATAGAGTCTTTGCTTGATTTAGATTATGATGGAGCTAAGATTGTTGGAATCTCTGGTCCTGCAGGCATTGGTAAGAGTACCATTGCCAGAGCTTTACATAGTGTACTATCTAAACGGTTTCAGCATAATTGTTTTATGGACAACCTTCATGAAAGCTATAAGATTGGTCTTGTTGAGTATGGTTTGAGGTTGCGGTTACAAGAGCAACTTCTTTCAAAGATTTTGAACCTAGATGGCATTAGGATAGCCCATTTAGGTGTGATACGAGAGAGGCTACACGACCAGAAGGTTCTTATCATTCTTGATGATGTGGAGAGTCTAGATCAACTTGATGCTTTGGCTAATATCGAGTGGTTTGGTCCTGGAAGTAGGGTCATAGTGACCACTGAAAACAAAGAGATTTTACAGCAACATGGTATCAGTGATATATACCACGTGGGTTTTCCATCAAGTAAAGAAGCTTTAATGATCTTTTGTCTATCCGCTTTTAGACAACTCTCTCCACCTGATCGGTTTATGAATCTTGCTGCTGAAGTTGCAAAGCTTTGTGGTTATCTTCCATTGGCTCTGCATGTTTTAGGGTCATCATTGCGGGGAAAGAACTATTCTGACTGGATAGAAGAACTACCAAGATTGCAAACTTGTCTTGATGGAAGAATTGAGAGTGTATTGAAAGTGGGCTATGAAAGTTTACATGAGAAAGACCAAGCTCTATTTCTCTACATTGCAGTCTTCTTCAATTATCAACATGCTGATTATGTGACATCCATGCTGGCAAAAACTAACTTGAATGTTAGACTTGGGTTAAAAATATTAGCCAATAGACATCTTATACATATAGGTCATGGCGCTAAAGGTATAGTGGTAATGCACCGTTTGCTAAAAGTAATGGCTAGACAAGTCATTTCCAAACAAGAGCCTTGGAAACGCCAGATTCTTGTAGATACCCAAGAGATTTCTTATGTTTTGGAAAATGCAGAAGTAAGCTTTCTGTTTGCGCTATCATGTTTATTCACTGCTGTTTAAAGCAGATCTTGCCAATAACAAGTTTTGCTTTGGAATATTTTTTGTTAGGGTAATGGATCAATCGCAGGTATATCATTTGACGTAGGAGAGATCAACAAATTAACAATAAGCGCTAAGGCGTTTGAAAGAATGCACAATCTTTTGTTGCTAAAAGTTTACGATCCGTGGTTTACTGGAAAAGGACAAGTGCACATTCCAGAGGAGATGGATTTTCTTCCTCGCCTAAGCTTACTTCGTTGGGATGCATACACGAGAAAGACCCTTCCTCGTAGATTCTGCCCAGAAAATCTCGTCGAACTCAACATGCCGGATAGCCAGCTCGAGAAGCTATGGGAAGGAACTCAGGTTAGTTATTTATTATTTGTGCTGATATGAGACGATACAGCTGATATTTGATGTTAGGAATATTCACATAGAAAAATATATATAAACTATGTTGAAACGGTACTTATTGATTATATTATGATTTTTACGTGCAGCTGCTTGCAAATCTCAAAACGATGAAGCTCTCTAGGTCATCTCGTTTGAAGGAACTCCCAAATCTTTCAAATGCTAAAAATCTGGAGCGTCTGGATTTGCATGAATGCGTTGCTTTGTTAGAGCTTCCATCCTCAATTTCTAATCTTCATAAACTATACTTCTTAGAGACGAATCATTGCAGACGTCTACAAGTCATTCCAACTCTCACCAACTTGGTATCTCTCGAAGATATCAAGATGATGGGATGCTTACGACTGAAAAGTTTTCCAGATATTCCTGCCAACATCATTAGGCTCTCTGTAATGGAGACTACGATTGCAGAATTTCCCGCGTCACTTAGGCATTTCTCGCATATTGAGTCTTTCGATATAAGTGGCAGTGTAAATCTCAAGACCTTTTCAACACTTCTCCCCACGAGTGTAACAGAGCTACACATAGACAACAGTGGTATTGAGAGTATTACAGATTGCATCAAAGGTCTTCATAATCTACGTGTCCTTGCTCTATCAAACTGTAAAAAACTCACGTCATTGCCGAAGCTTCCTAGTTCACTCAAATGGCTACGGGCAAGCCATTGTGAATCACTGGAGAGAGTAAGTGAACCTTTAAACACTCCAAATGCAGACCTTGATTTCAGCAACTGTTTCAAATTGGATCGACAAGCGCGACAAGCGATTTTTCAACAACGGTTTGTTGATGGGCGAGCTCTCTTACCAGGAAGAAAAGTACCTGCACTGTTCGATCATCGAGCCAGAGGAAATTCATTAACAATTCCTAATTCTGCTTCCTATAAGGTTTGCGTTGTGATTTCTACAGAGTTTGATCATAAAGACAGAGATTCTACCATAGTTTCAAGACTACTGTGTCGTTGCATAGTCATCAGCAACTCAGTAAACTCCACTGACAAGGAGTTTGTACTAACGGATGTCTATAAATATCGAATGGAACATCTATTTATATTTCATATGGTGAACCCGGTGTCCTTTTTCTACCCCTCTAGCAGAGAGATAGTGCTCGAATTCAGCAGCATACACAAACATTTCGACATTGTTGAATGTGGTGTCCAGATCTTGACGGATGAAACAGAGCGAAACAACAATGTGGGTTCTGCAGATGAAGATGATCTCTGGTATATACATGAATTCAGCGAATCGTTACGCAAAGAAGAAAAAGATAAAGATAGCGTCGCTAAATCTGAATCCTGCGGAGCGTCAGAAAAAGAAGATGAGGAAGCAACCAAAGACAAAGATGAGGATATCGCCGAACACAGTGATTCCGAATCCATATCCGAGAACCGTCCGAGGAAGAGGACGATGATAAGTGCTACTACTAATCTGAAGAAATGGTTTCTCTGTCTTTTTCTTTTCTTCTTTTTCTCTTTTGCTTTTGTTAAATTCTCCATCTACTTTGATCTTTTCTAACATATGCCTGTAATTCCTTGCTATAATAGGTTAGTAGTAAGTAGCTCAGTAAAAGTTCCCTCACTTCATATGGAGATGAACAAGACTTGTATTATGTTATTTTGGATTATATATGTGATAGGGTATTTTGTATATATGACAAATTATGTAACAAATTTTTTCATGTTACATAGTGGGAAGAAGGAGAATGAATAGAAAAATGTAACGGACGCTATTTGTGTACGTTGCTTGTTCAAATCTTGTGTTCACTGACGGTAACTTGGATTGCTAAAGCGATTTGAAGATCCTAGTCATTATACCTATCATAGAGATTTTTTATTCTTAAGAAAATCTCATGTTAATTCGGATATTCGTATTGACCATACCTTACATAAAAGTTATTAATGAAATAGTGCTGATGAGTATTTATGTATAAATATCATATTATAATGGGAGACTTTGAACATATATCTAAGTAATCGAGTTTGAATAAATCTCCGCGCAACAATTTCGAGATCCTACACTTGTCGTACGTAAGGAGAAGTCCTCTCTAGGGTAACTTGTGTTTTTTACCCCTGTTTTTCCTCTGTTTTCTCACTATTTTCGTCAGATTTTTCCCTTCAGTAGTAGTATTCTGCTCTTGATATATCCTGAGAAGCAAAAAGAAAGGGCAAATAATTGATATCGATGTTATTCTAAAGATAGCAACAAAAAGAGGAAATGTTATTCGGTGCATTTAAATTATACTCTAGTTTTCCGAGTGGGGACTCAAGAGCATGATCATCGACTAGCCATAGACTAAAGTCTTGAAAACGTTTCATCTTCTTGTCGTAACCGATAATGTAGTTATTGTGGACTATGACATGTTTCCCCCTTGTCTCGTTAACCCATGTCTCATTCCTGAAGTACAATCCTCCTGATGGGAAAGCTGATTGCGGAAGCAAGTAGACTTTTACCTGCTCAATAGAAGATCACGAAAGAAATAACATTTGAGTACCAAAAAGTCGTAATCAAACATCCATTAGTATATTAGAGGAGTTAGGAGTAGATAAAATTAGAATCTTAAAGTACCAAAAAGTTTTGGTCTAACTACTAACCGAATCACAATTTAAAACTAACAATAAATCTTACTAAGTCTAGCCAATGATTAGGTAAAGAAAGCTTGTGAAAATTTTAGATAAAGCAAATGTGGAATTTGGAGGAGCAACGTTACATACTTGATTAGCTGTTTTGTGAAGTGCCCGATTAAAAGCAGGCTGATCATGTGGTTTCTTTGCTTGAGTGTTATTCCAAGGTTGAGCTTGAATTTCCTCGACCCATGTCTTCATTAGAAGCTTTCCGCCATCAGTGGAACGCAAGAAAATCATGCAGCTACATACATAAGTAACTCCGCTTCGACTTAGAGGTGGTAAATCATGGGAGTGATTCAAAGGCTTAATCTGGCAGCACAAAAATCAAACCAAGAATAAAATTACATAAACACTAGAATTAAAATGCAAAAGATGCAAATATGTTACGTACCGCAATCATGTCATCCATGAAGTATGCATCGTAGCTTCCTTGTAAATAGTCAAATGGATCTTGTAGCCAGACCATATCAACATCATTGTACATAACATTGTAACCTAGCTCCAAAATGTTTAAGAGATGTTGTGGCCTCCGAGATGTCAGATTGAAGAAACCCTAATATAATATAATAAATTAGGTAAAACATCGGATTGCAGTATTCAAATTCTTTGCATATATTATCACATTTGGTCTAACTCTTTTATGATGTTAATGTGATAGTTATGAATAGTCATCGACTTTTTGGAAAAAATTGAAGAGAGATTAGAAGTATGGGACCTAATATGGGACATACTATTACAGATGTATGATCGGTAACCTCCAACCATAATATCCTATAACACCACTTAGAGACAAAAACACATACTAGCTGGCATGGGATACTATTCTACCCCAAGAATAGTTTGGTCTATGCATGGATAGCGTCTTTGTGGTATAACTTCAAACATATCCCATAAGCGACTATACCATAAAACAGGGGATGCAGAATCATTTTACAATTTATGACCCGAGCAATCGGTATATCCCACGTGTGTCCTTAGCTCGATATAATAATATTCTTAAATGTAAGTTAAATCTAGCTAATAAAGATCAAAGATCTATGTAAAGTAGAAAACTAAGTATTTGATCTAAATTATCAAAAACACATGTACATAAAAACCCGAGTTTCTAAGCTAGATTTTAAGAATTTAAAGTTAAGGATATTATTTCAAGCTAGGGTCAGACTTCGGATACGAAAAGGTGAAAACTCTCTCTGTACCTGGGAACCAAATTTGTGTGCGGATTGAGGATCCAACGCCGGAGGAATGAGAACAGCATGACCAGGCCACTTTTCGTTGACTTTGTACAAAGTAGCATAGTCTTCAGCGATCACAAGAACTTTTTCTTGATGTTTCTGTCTAGAAATGCTAATCAACCAGTTGTTAAGAAAAGGCAAGAAAGGGTAGCTAACAGCACAGACGATCACAGTCTCGTTCTTAGCAACAAACTTAACGGCTTGAGCAAGGGAATAGTCGCGCCAGTCGGAGACCGATAAAGAAGAAGAAGGAGAAAGAGAAGAAGATGTTGTGTTTGGAAACATGAACAAGGAAGATTTTGTCAAAGGTAAGAATACACCGAGGATAACAAAGAGAGCTAGAAGGAGAAGGAGGATGAGACCGTTACGGTTGAGGAGAGAGATGTGACGGTTTGAGATTGGACGTTGGCTCTGCTGCGCCATGGAAACAAATTTGGAAAGAAAAGTTTTCACAAGTTGTTTGATCGGATTCAAAAATTGGAAAATATGAGGAAAAGAACAAAAAACTAAAAAGTCAACGACACTCTTCAGGAATGACAACGTGTAGAGATACTCAATCTACGTTATTGTTTTGTTTAAACTATAACAACGTGAAGAGGTAACCTACATTATTATATATGTGTTTGGTCAGAATTAGTTATCATGTTTTATGTTGTGTAGATCGAATCATAAAGCATTACAATTTGATACAAAAAAAAAATGTTACAATAATCAGTTTTCCGATTTCTTTTACAACTCATCGGAACCCGCATTATTTAATGCATCGGAAATATCCATTTTAAAACTTTCAAAAATATCTTCGTTTGCGCCATTTAGCTTATTTCATTTGACCCATAACTGCTCCACTCGTTGATCATGGATGGGGAGTAGTGGTTTGCCTCCTCTTTGTGGAACGCCTCTCGGACCTTGGCAGTAAGATCAACATCCCAATTAGACTCTTATTACAAAATAATGAAAAAGATAACATTAGAGTTCATTATTTAACCCAATTAGATTCTTATTACAAAATAAAGAAACAAGTAACACTAGAGTTCATTATTTAATTTTTTTAATTAACTTCAAGTCAAAATCTTACTGCAAAACTTTGTTTTTTTTTCTTTTTTTTTTGGTATCACTCGTGCAGATTGACAGAACCATATTTCTTGATCATCTTGCAGTATTGATCCAGATGTCGAATACAAGTTCTTGATGAGTACATCTGTACATGCATCATCTTCAAGTTTTGGATCGGTTTTCCGAAATGACTTTTTAGTTGTACGACACTGACAAAAAAATGTCGTATGGGATTGTAAATGTTAGTTTTTGTAAAAATCCTTTAAAAGAGAAAACTTTTATGGTAATAAATGAAATGCAAAAAAAAAATATATATATATATATAACAATTTTTACATATACAGTTAATCCTTAATCTCTCTTAATCATATATTTTTTAAAAAATTTTGAAATTTAAAGGAAAAAAATAACATCTACATCTACAACTAACATAGTTCTTTTTTGGATAAAATAGCTAAGTCACAACCAACAAAGCTAGCAAAAAGATCTACAGCTAAAGTGAACATATATATAAGAGATTTTACGGCAATAGCTATTTTATAGAGAGATTCTACGCCAAAACGTAATTATGTGTTTTCTGCCAAATTTATTAACAAATGTAGACTTGAGAAATGACAGTATATAATGTTATAATTTAAGTTTAACATATGTTGTGATTATGTTAATGACTAATTTTGAGAAACCAAGATTTATAGATGTCTCTAGCAACCTCAAACTGAACCATTTAATATGTATCACTTTCAATATTTCGAATTGTTTTTCTTCCATCGAACATTATATTTGTCTACTGAAATATTCATTGAATATATTTTGGTCATTGACCGACTAATTTCGTAAGAAATCAATTCTACAATATTTTCTTTTGACTATATATCTATAAGGAAATAAATTGAAAGTTCATGTTCCTTTTTATTTTTTACCAGAAAAATTACCTTTTTACATATGTTTGTGTTATATATATAATCAGTCATCTAAGCTAGAAAAATTCATTAAACCAATCTTAAGAACAAATATCATAAAAATGGCCATAACCATGAGAACTTTAGTGGCATTTGTTTTCACTATCTTTTTCATCATATCTTTTGTTCACAGTCGTACAACAACTTCAGGTGCTGCTTTATTTTTATACCTCACTTTTTAATTATGGGTTTAATTTGATTTTGTTGATATAATTAATTAATGTGCATATTGGTTTAATGATTTATTGTTTAATTATAAACAGGTTATGGAATGTTATTTGACTCCGTGGCTTGCGAGGGAGGATTTGAATATTGTCCTCGTGGTGGTGGGAACGACAAGTGCACTACCTTTTGTAGAAGCTTGCCAAACAAATATGATTTTGGCGTATGTGATAAGATCTACGCATGTTGCTGTCATATAAATGTTTAAAAGATAAATATGTGTCCAAGATGAATTAATCTAATCAAATGTATCGGTATTTCCTTCAATAATAAACATGCAAAAGTTTTAAGACTTAATATATATTCGTCTGCTAGTCATCTTGCAAAATTCCCCAAGTCCAATATGAAATCTTATATCCTATCAACAGCTTCGTCTGTCTTATTGGTTAACGGATAGCTATTTAACCACAACACCGGTCAATCATTACCTTTCCCGATTATGAAGATACCTTGCCATGTGAGCTGAGGAGCTATTTGGAATATGATCTGACTGAAACACAATTCGAGGTATTATTGTCTCTGGGTACTTTTCCCTATTGAAGAGGTTATGCTTATCAAAACTTTGAAGAGAAAACCATCATGGAGGAATGGTAGAGCCTGGAAAGTTTGAAGTTAAAATTAAATAATTAAAGAAATCAAAGAATTGGATCTATGTCAAATTAACAAAATTCGTATTATTATTGGTACATATTTTTGAGTAAGAAGGAGAATGAATGTATAGACGTAATGAACATGTCAAACGTTGTTGAGGATATGTGCTAATACTAGTCAGCTGTGATGATAATGAGTCTTTTTAGTTTTGAAAACGTCAAATCTTAGGGGATGAGTTTCAACGCATGTAACCAGAGAGGTCGGACAAGCATACCGAACCGGAGATCGATACTTGAGTTTGTGTCTTTGATTAGTTATTTTTACGTAGTTGATTAAATACGAATCTGAGCTGAAAAAAAAATATATATATATACCAAAACGTCCATATTAAATTATTATAATTGACATTGAACACTATTATTTATAAGCCTAAAAACTAAAAAAGTCCCCAAAACCAAAATATTGATTAAATATCAACAATAATTTTAAAAAAAATCTAATTTATCTTACACTTTAAAAAGTTTTACTTAAACCCATGCATACGTGCATGGGATAGTATGTAAATTTTTAATTTTACATATCAATCACGACATAATTACGTAACTTACATACGGAATTTTAATTTCTTAAAACAGATCCAATATGTAATCATGGATCTTTGCTTACTCCTGAATCCTTTCTTAGAATCGACTTCAATGGTTTCAAAGACATAACCTCATGCTCATCGAAGGAACTAAAACTTCCTTTCGATGTCCTCCTCTTGATTCTCCTTGAACTTATTCGTATCTCATCAACTTCATCCTTTATGCTCACAATTTTTCTTGGAGCCTTTTCTTTTTGTACACTTAACTCTACTAGTTCTCGATCGACTGATAATGTTTCCTTTTCTTCCATGTTTTCTCCAACATTACATGTGTTATTAGAGCCAATATCAGAATTTTCTTCCTTTGATACAACTTTACCAAGTTTCTGTGGTTGGCCAAGTGTTACTTTCTTCAAGGCCTGTGTGGCTAATAATTTCACCAAGCAATCGTAGAATCGTCTCCAGATATTGATAGGACATTGAAGTTCTCGTTCTGTGTTTTTCTTTTTTTGATCGACTAAAGAGAAAAGCATGTTTTGGTTTTTGGAGTTTATCTTTGGCTCAAAATGTAAGGAAAACAAAAAACAAGCAGCAATATAATAATCCATCGTCAATGATGAAGATATGGTTAACTTGTAAGAGTGGGCGACTTTAGGGAGAAGAAGAAGATCAAGAATCAGCGGAAGAAATTAAACAAGTTTGGAATAATTTGATCCTTTCATTATACTTGAAGATATATATATATATATATATATATATATATATATATA
>Ga0041059_1003613_pt1 | contig 10391 bp, 7 predicted proteins | sample AraColnosormetaG_FD_56232 | JGI IMG/M metagenome (GOLD analysis project Ga0041059, IMG submission 56232) | Arabidopsis roots microbial communities from North Carolina, USA - Col MF nosort | ecosystem: Host-associated > Plants > Roots > Unclassified | place: USA: North Carolina | collected 2013-09-02 | reverse complement strand
GTATATTTATGCTGTCTGCTTTATTTTAAAAATCTTAGTTAAGAGTTGTAGCAGATATAATTTAAAACAATGTTGTCCCTGCATAACAGGGGCCAAATGCTAGTTAGTAATACAAATTCAAATCATTTCCACTTCCTCTTTCACATATTACGACTTCAACATCTTGGGCCAAGGTATTTATGATAGTCTCTCAATAAGCAAATTAATGTTCTTAAAAAATAATAACACAAATTACTGTTACAAAGCCAAATCGTTTACACTTCCATCTTTCACAAGTTACACGCACATAGAATAGCTTTCACAAGTTTCACTGCATCTTCCATCTTTATATTGACTTGTCGTCCCTTCTGTATTCAACACTCAATCATTTTTGTCAAGTTAATCTTTCAATTTTGTAGGCTAACAGCTAAAATACTTACGTTAATGGGGGATCTAGCACTACGGGCAAGCAAGAAAGGAAATAGCGGAAAGACTGCACATGCATGCCAAGAAGATCTAACAATAATTGATTAAGGACATCAAAGGCAGCAAAGATGACTATGGTATGGATCCACTTTCTGAATTGTATAAAGGTTTTTCAAAAGTAACTTCCCAAAGACCTTCATCATTTTTGAAATTCTTAANAAAAAAAAAAACTTTTAGTCCAGCAAAATATCTATTCCATAATTATCTACTAATTTGTACAAACTACAAAGTTCAAAAAAAAAAACGCGCTACAACTTGGCATTATGAAGTTATGAATTCTTAAACATATAGAAAACCATGCATTCTCAATAGCGTTTTGGTAAAATATCCAACTAACTTATCAAATTTGCAAAATGTAAGTTATGGAGTAATTTGATAGTAATATAATTTTGAAAAATAAAAATAATTAAAATATATCTCAACATGAAAAAATCACAAAATTGATATTACACATAAAGAACTAGGGAATTTGGAATAAGATAAAATGAATCTCTTATAAAATTTAAATATTAGAGACTACAAAATAAATTAAAAGAGAAATATAGATTAACGTCAAAATACTATATACACTAATCTTTTATTTCCTAAACTGGAATTTCTAAATATAAATTACTTTAAAAAGTAAATAGTATCGAACATATTTTTAAAATGTCAAATAAACATCACATGATTTTTGCATGTACACTAAAAATTTAAAATATTAAAACTAAATTAATTAACTTTAAAATATCATAAATGTTAATATATTAACAAACCGTTTGTATTCCAATATATATGTTTTCTAAATAATTATAAACAAAAAAATCAGAAGTCAGAACAATGTTATATGGTGAGTGTGATCATAAGTATCATATCTTTTAAACATGCTATATATATATTGAAAATATATAGTTATATATTCTTTTACTAGTCTTGCTAAAAATAATTGACATACATCTAAAATAATGTTGGAACGAAATTTGCTCTTCTCACTTTCCCTAATGTTCCATTCCTCTTTCACTATATGGATATTTAATTTAGTATGATAAAATGTTATGCTTCAAAAATAATTTTATTTTATTTTCAATTTCATGGTGCGGTACACAAAGTGTTGGCAGCTTGGTTCAAGCTAAAATACCCATACATAGCGCTCGGGGCTTTAGCATCCTCAGCCCCCCTCCTCTATTTTGAAGACACACTTCCAAAACATGGTTACTTTTACATAGTAACCAAAGTTTTCAAGGTAACTTAAAACAGTTCCATAATTATACTATTAACAACATGCATTACTCATATTGTTTTGCTAATATTTTGTCCTTAAGGAAATGAGCAAGGAATGTCATAACAAGATACATAAATCTTGGGATGAAATAGACAGGATTGCTGCCAAACCTAACAGTCTCTCAATCCTCAGCAAAAATTTCAAGCTGTGCAAGTAAAAAGATTTCTCCCAATTTATAGAGAGTATAAAAGAATCTATCATATTTTAATATTCTTTTTATCTTTTTATATTGATTTATTAGTCCTTTGAACGACATTATCGAACTCAAAAGCTATGTGAGTTACATATACGCGAGGACAGCTCAATACAGCGACAATCAGTTCTCGGTTGCCAGGTTGTGTGAGGCTATTAACACAAGCCCACCAAACACTAAGAGTGATCTACTAGACCAGATCTTCGCAGGTACTTTTTTTTTATTCCTTTTGTTATATCCAAATAATGCTGAGGGATAAATAGCTCGGCATGATGATGAGGCTTCATAAAAGTTTCTTCGTCGCAGGTGTGGTTGCTTCTAGAGGAAATATTTCTTGTTATGGTATGTCGTCGCCGTCGTATCAGATGACAAATGACGATAGGGCATGGGGATGGCAGGTGAAGTTTTCTGTTACAAAATATATTAAAATCTAGTAGTTAATATACACAACAATTGTGTTTTGTAGCCCGGAATTTCCCTAGTCAATATATAATAGAAAAGTTTTCTCTCTATCCAGACTATCCATATCAGTGTGACATTGTCTACTTAAGCATCCATTTAAATAAAATTACAAGTTATAATTTATTTAAAATGTTCAATCAATACATAAGTGGATGTATCTACAAAACCACTCAAACCTTCAAAATGTTAAGAAACATCCCTGAGTTGAGCGAGTCTTAGCTTGCATCTTCCAACTCGTCCCAAACAAATAATAAGTAAAAACCAAGCAAAACATAAGAATGAAAAATAATGTTTTCAAGACTCATATTTTAGCCTTGTCGTCTCGGTCGATCTTTGGTTCTCCATACCATTTTTCCATATCTCAATACAAAGCTAAACAGTAAAGAAAATTTATAAATAGTTAAATACTCATATGTTTCTAATTGATTATTATTTTGGAAAAAAGTTGATATATTTACGTTTTTCACATTTTATTAACAAAACAAATGTTTTGATATAATTTTCATATCAAATACTTTTAATGATTATGAATTAATATGCAACGTGACTTAAAGACAGTTTCATTGGAATCGGGCAACGAGGCAGGCTTTGTCATTATTCAGAATTCCCAATAAAAGATCAACAATTCAAAACCTATAAAGATCAACAATTCGGAAATTTTTTAACGGCCCTATCACTTTTGAATTCTAGGTAATACGTTTATCTCAAACTTATTAGAAAAACCAAAAACACTTTTTCAACTACAATTGACACTCTTGGCAATTCACAGTAGTTTGCAGGTTTTGATCTTCACTGTTTTATATAATGATAAGAAGAAGAGAGAAGGAAAAGCAACTCACTCACCATGATTAACTCAACGAATCAAGACTTTCCGCTTCCACCACATCAGTCTCACTCTTCTTCCGGCTTAGTGGTGCTGTTCGGAGTCATGGCGTCAGTTGCATTTGTGATCGTGGTGGTCGCGACAGTGTGCTACTGCCTAGACCACCGCGAACAAGCTCGTCCACGCGTCGAGCAATAATCTGGAAAAAAAGTAAAACATAAGAAAAAAAAGAAGCAAAACATAAGAATGAACAAATGTATGCCTTATGTTAAGTAGTAAACAAGCTACTCCATGTTCATCATTAACCAAAAGAAGCTATAGGTCTAAGCAATGAAAACACTTTCAGTTAACCAAATTTTAAAGCTTCCATTTTTCTCCGCCATCAAACGATAACCTCAATCCCAAAAAAAAATACAAGTATTTATTTAGTAAAAAATTTTGTAAATCCGTCAACCATTCTTGCACTAACTCAAGACAACAAAAATCTTACGCCTTTCCCTTTCACTTTTGAAAGGAAGGTGCTACACTCATCTCAAATTCCCTCTAAATACCATAATAACTTTTTCAACCTCCAATGTTTCTCATTCTTCTTTTAGTAAAATCGATACTCTATCGAACTAACATCCGTAACTTTTTAATTAATAAGAACTTTTAAATTCTATATAGATGATTGAAATGCGTTTATATAAGAAGAACAACTTAAACACTCACCACCACAATGTTCAACACCACTAAACCCGGATTTCCACAATATGAGTCTGAGTCTCACTCTACCAATTTTATTTTCATGGGTGTGATTGCCACATTCTTCTTTCTCGTATCTAACAAAAGGTTCTTGAGATTGAAGCTCAGTTGCAAAATCCAAAAAAAAATGTACTAAATTGATTGAAGGTATCCTCAAATATAAAGAGGCACGGTTTTGTATATTTTCTCCGACGAGAAGAATAGTCTCTCTTCTACTCTAATGCGGGAAACAAAAGTAAGTTCATTTGTGGTTTGATCAAAACAGAGACTTGTCACTTGTGATATTAGCTAATCGCTCTGGTAAAGCATGAATCCTAATACAATTGAGAGTAAAAGTACGAAAATCCCGACCAAAATCGGGACATTTGATGCAGTACTTGCGTTACTCGTTCTCTTGGTTTCGTCTTCACCATCCGTTGTCCTTTCCACATTCCCTCCTAGGCAGAAGCTGGAAGCAGATGTCGCAGGAGATATCACGTCCCACATTGATTCCGCGATCAATAAAGACGTTTCGGTTTCCACTTCTGAAATCTTTGATTCGTCTATAGAAGAATGTTCCATGGACATCAACTCGATACACCGTTCTTTTACCACCTTTTCAGAAAACAAAATGTGTATTAATATTTGGAAGAAGAGTTCAACAAAGCGTAAAGAATTTAAGACATTGCAGGTGGCTAATATACCTCGAGTGATTCGAACGGCTGTAGATAATCGCAGATGAACATACCGGACAGCCACGGAACAAGAACTCTCCTGGGAAGACGGAGATGGCACGCTTTTCTGTTTACAAACATTGAGAAGTTAACTTATTTCGAGTTCCAGTAAACATTAATGATAACTAGACTATTCAGAAACGATATGTTTAGCAACTGACTCACATAGATGAATTGAGGATAAGTTTGGAGATGGGAATTTTCGACATCCCGTCTGCATTTTCATTGTCTCCCACATCAGTTGGATTGAGATCCTGCTCGGACTCATCACAGATAATGTCCAATCTACTTTGCAGACTTCTAATAATGTCAGCCTGAAGAGAAATATACCACCATCAACAAAACTTTTTAAATTTCAGTAAGTCCGGTAGAACTGACACGAGACATCGTTGCAGTACCTTAATATCAGCAATAGCTTGTGAAACTGGTTCTTTCACGTTCAAGTAGGCGTAAGAGAATACAGAACCAGTGAAGAGTAGAATTCCAGTAACGTTCTTTGCAGTTGATGCTTCTCAACATTACACCGTAATATTAGATACAATCGTCCAAAGACAAGCCTCATAGCAAACCAAATCACTGTGTCTAAATTAGAGTGAGAAAAACATACCCTCAGCACGAGTATCTTTCATGAATGGGAATAACAATTCAATTTCATGTTCACCATCCGTGTTACAAGGCTCGTCGTTATGCACCTTCAGTCCAACAAAGTTAATTACAAACAAGAGACGGTTATTTCCAGCCGATATATCTCCCTTAGTAGTAGACTACATAATTTAAGCGCCAAAGCAATGCCTACAAAGAAACTATATTCAAACAGACTAATAGCAATGGTTGATGTGTTTCAGACAGACGCCATTCACAAGGATAACTTAACTAAACGATAGTAACAAATTAAATCACTCAAAACCTCAAGATTTTCATGCTCCAAAACGATTCAAAAATTCAACATCTAGTAATTTTGTTAACACAGAAACATATAAAAAAGCATAGGGATTACTGTCTCCTCACCAAGTCTCCATCAATCATTGCATTTGCACTATTTAGCTCCTTTGCATGAATTGCAAGTTCTTTACGGATGGTATCAGTAAACGTTTGTGCACTTGACCCACCCTCACCGTAAATTGGTAATCTACTTGTGTAAAAGTGAAGAAAACAATCAATAGAATGAGGTCAGGAATAAATACAAAAAAAGAAAGAAAAAAGAGTTCATAGATACTGCATTCAGAAGACTCAGATGAATGCGCCTGAATGCTTCTAAAACATGAACATAAGCTAAATCTAAATGCAATGACATACCTGAAACTAAAGTTGTAGCTGCACCTAAACCTCTGTAGAGAACTTAACACCTTTCCCAGCTTAAAGTCACAAGGTCGAAGATTACTTGATGTAATACTTGAACTCAGCAAACAAGTTCGGCAATTCCATCTACAAACATTTCATCATCTTTACTTTAAGTACCTGATAATTCACTAAATTTCTACAAACTAAATCCTTAAAATGTGGAATACCTCCTCGGACTGTAACATATGTGAATAAGAAGAGCTTCATTCAAGCTAGGATCCAAATGTCGTATTGCATCCGAAACTGCCTTCATAGCCTGATAAATGTTCCCATAACTTAAACCCATCAACATGAGAGTTTTAGTAGCATCCATAAGATTAACTCATTAAGCCTAAATCTCAAATTATCAGCGCAAAGACACAATCATAAGAAATCTCCTATTTCCAAGACAATCATACGGGCACCTACCAGAATGATCTCAACTGAAATTTACTGCAAGAAAACAAATCTCCAACAAAGTTACCTGGCAAAGGATCATAGTAGAATTCTTAAAAGCAATGTCACTAGCCCATACATAGATACCAACAACCTTCATGCCACCCAACAGCATTCTCGATACCTGATCCATCACAATGCCATTGTTAATATCATAAACCATACACATACATCTAACAACAAAAATGGTAGTCACAAAATGCACAACAATAGCAAACCTGTCGAGCATGTTCTGCAACCCAATCTGAATCAATCGATAAAGAAGACGACTCAGATGACTGAGATTTAGACTTAGAAGGCTTCCTTTTATCATCTTTGGTCTCCAAAACCGCGCATGCTGGTTCACCATCATCGTTACTTGGTGTAGGAATCAAATCAAAGACAAATCCACGATCCAGAACAGAGCTAAGCTTCCCTATCACAAGACCCACCTATGCTCAAAATAAATGAAAATCACATCAAAAATCTCAATACAGAGCCAACAACATGCATTTACAATAACAATGAATTAAGCATTACTTCAGCAGGAATAGCTGAGTGAGAGAGACGATCTTCAACAGAAGTAAGTCTAGTATCTTCTCCAACCACTGCTTTCACCATTATCTGCAACAGCCAAAGATTATATCTTTCCGAAATCCCAGAATTAACGAAACCTAAAGATGGAGAATTTTCATCGAAATCAGATAAATCCTTGTCGAAATTCAAAAACCCAGAAACGGAATTGAATCCCTAAAGCGGAAAAGAGAACACTTTGCGAAGAAATTGAAGAGGTGAAATAGAGAGAAACGTTACCTGTTTTCGAAAGATCGTTCCTTTTTAGAATTGAGTAATTGTTGGGGAAGAAGATGAAGAAGGTCCGTTTTGTTGAACCGTTGACTGGTGTCTCTCTCATTAACTCATCAGTCACCGATACATTTAGGGCTCGATCGGTTTAAACACAGTGCAGGCCGGATGGCTTGGACATTCGATTATCCATTCTAGTCGGGTTGGTTCAATTCGGGTCTTAAATTTTACTCTAACAAAATAGATTTGTTTTTAAACATTTGTGATTTTAAGATTTTTATAATTATATATTATATATTAAAAGTTGTAAATTATATTATTTTCTAAAATATTTATATTTATAGTTTAGAATGGTTATATTTCGTTAAGTGTACAACTGTCATTAAATAACTATTATATATTATAAAATAAATTTTATTTTACACAATATTATATAAATCAGTTTATTTTGATATGTCTCGTATTGATGGTATTAAAATATAATTAAATGAAGATTTAACCAGTATTGAAGTGGTGGATTAATAATATTTTAAATTTTTATTAATATTAATTTAAATATGTCTTAACTAAATTTTTTAAAATATTTATATTATTAAATGTGGAAATTATATGGATATTTTTATTTTACAATTAATGTTAAAACATTTAATTTTGGTTGGTTATATAGATTGTCAAAAATTAATGATAAAGTTTTTTGGATACATGATACTTATAAAATGGCAAACTTAAATATTTTGTGGCCATTCATGTATTTTTGAATAGGGCTCATGCTAATTTTTAGCTCTGAATCTTCGGGTAAACCCAACAGATCATTCATTTTGGTTTTTAAAATTTGTACTAAAAGTAATCGAAAATGTTTTGGTTCGGTTCTCTAGCAAATGTAATAAATCATTGACTATAACATTTATACTATTTCAAAAGTTACAAACTCTAGTTTAATAGCTAACTATTGTTTATCATTCATAAGAATTTGAGATTATACCAAAAAATATTTTCTTAAAACAATATTTCCAAAACAATTACAAAGTAACAATTCAAATATAGAAAACAACACAAAGAATCATCTTAGGAGATTTATTAAAGAAGACGCTTAAAGTCGATAATCATCTAGTATTAATGACTGTAATATTATAAAGGGTGATTTTGAAAACTACCATATTTATGAGTTTTTGTTTGAAAAATACACCTTTTTCGATTTTTAATAAAAACTACAATTTCAAATATATAAAATGACAATTTTATCCAGATTTTAAAAACCCCTGTGTTTTTAGTAAATCAAAATTAAATTCGAAATATAGAAGAAAAAAACGATTTCAAATTACTATTTTTAAAAAATAAAGATAGTTTATTTATTTATATTAAAATTTATAATATAATATCTAAGAAGATAGTCTTTTTCTTGTTTTAGATTATGTTTGAGCTTTGTTTTTTACTTTCTTTTGTATTTGGTTTGAGCTTTAAATTTTTTAATACTAAATTTTTTCTCCACATTAATATTCTATTTAGGAACTTTCTTTACTTTTCCTTACGATACGTTGCGATACATCTTACGTTACGAATAACGATAGATGTTACTTTCTTATGTTTTTCATTGTTAGACATAGCCATAAAAGTTTTTGTTAGATGCGAAAGAGAAATGTTGTTTTTGGTGTCTTTGTGTCAAGTGAATGGTTCTCCAATGCTACAAACCAACGATAGTTTCAATGGTTTGAACAAACCAGTGACTTGAATTGCAGAATAAGGACCAATGGAAATCCAAATTTGAACTCATTTAAAGTTGCCACTATCTTTGCTAAATTAGTGTTAGCCCACACACGTTGGACTTGCCACTCTTGTTTCCACCATGTTATACCGTTTAATGCATCAGTTTTTTGCAAGGGATCTTCTTAATTAATAAATTTTTAATTTAAGTATCAATTATTATTAATTATTACTAATTTTTAGTAAGTCTATTTAAGTAACTTAATCTACTTAAAAATAGGTTTTAAAAAAGAAAAAGGTTATAAGGTATTTTTCAATGAAAACTCAAAAAGAGGCTATTTTCCAAATTTATTCTATTATAAAAATAGACATTTGAACTAGACGCGAAAGAAATTTGCATTTTTTCATAATTGTGAGTTTTGTGGACTGACAAGTAACCCTCCGACGAGTTTAAATAGGACTATGAAATTGCATGCAGTAAATTATGTAATAAAAAAGGTCAAAATTCTAAAAAGTTAACAAGATGTACTGTACTCCTTCCTTATCTATCGTCTCTTTCCACGCATTAAAAATAAACATTTTTATTTTCTGTTATTTTCAAACTAACTATAACACTATTTATCATATTTTTGTATTTGCAAGTAATGGTACATTTGCATATGAATATTACTTCCAACATATTATCCCTTATTATATATATATCTTCAAATACAAAAATATGTTATATAGTGATTTAATTAATTTAAAAACGAAAAAACAATAGTTTAAGTGAAATATTATTCATGAACATGTAATCTGATATTAGATTAACACATTAGTATATATTTCTATACCTTTTAGAAATATAATTTTGCTAGGTTTATAAATCCAAACTACATTTACAAAATTAATTCTCAAAACAAAATCCTAACTGAATCTATCATAACAACAACAATAAATTAATTCTTAAATTTTGAAGGCAATCCAAATTTCCATCTAATTTTCATATATCTTCATCAACTCTTTTACAAAAACGTATATGTGTTTGTTATTAAAGTTAGAAAATAAATTTTTGTCTTTAATTATCTTACGGATATAACAAATTTCGATACAAAAAATCGTTGATTGGAATATCTGTGTTTTTTCATGGTTCAAAATACACTAACTGATTTTGGATTCCCGATAATTATACAATAACTTAGCTAATTAAGACTATCAGTCTATAATGCATTTATCTAATTGTCAATTCAAAATACATTGTTGTTTTTATGCACATCTTGCTCTTATGTTCACACATATGCACATCTTGATGTCTTTATCAACCAAACATCGTGCCGTTTTTTAAAAAAATGAACCGTTAAATAACGCGCTTCTAAACCAAATGACATCGACGTCAACATAGACGATGAGCGTCGTCTCAAGCTTCCATCAATCATGGAAGAGTTTGATTCTCGCAAGCCAACGTTGCAACACAGTGANGCAAATCAAATC
>Ga0041059_1003612_pt1 | contig 10392 bp, 7 predicted proteins | sample AraColnosormetaG_FD_56232 | JGI IMG/M metagenome (GOLD analysis project Ga0041059, IMG submission 56232) | Arabidopsis roots microbial communities from North Carolina, USA - Col MF nosort | ecosystem: Host-associated > Plants > Roots > Unclassified | place: USA: North Carolina | collected 2013-09-02 | reverse complement strand
AAGTTTTTTTTTTTTTTTGATTTTTTTTTATTTCGCTTGGTAGATGTTATAGTGTTACTTTAAGCTTTCTTTGATTTTCTAAAAACAAAATATTTTACACTGAGAGGTGATACAATGTTTTAGGTTTAAACTGATAATGATCCAATTTCTTCAATACAGTGATTGCAACACTTGCAATGCAAGATTTCATGGAGGCAGCAGCAGTTGTGTTCCTATTCACCATATCCGACTGGCTCGAAACAAGAGCTAGCTACAAGGTTTGTGTCCTAATATTATTAGGCTAATAATCACCATCTATAACAATTGTGAAATCTCTTGCTATTTTTATAAATGATTTTGAAGTTGAAACTAGAATGGTTTATTAACGTAATGATTATTGCAAATGTAATATCTCAGGCGACCTCGGTAATGCAGTCTCTGATGAGCTTAGCTCCACAAAAGGCTATAATAGCAGAGACTGGTGAAGAAGTTGAAGTAGATGAGGTTAAGGTTGATACAGTTGTAGCAGTTAAAGCTGGTGAAACCATACCAATTGATGGAATTGTGGTGGATGGAAACTGTGAGGTAGACGAGAAAACCTTAACGGGCGAAGCATTTCCTGTGCCTAAACAGAGAGATTCTACCGTTTGGGCTGGAACCATTAATCTAAATGGTATGTAATCCTATTTTAAGAGCTTCAAGCTTTATACATTTTTGTTGTATCTTTCATTCTTTTGGTCTTTCTTGGTGTTTTTTTTGCAGGTTACATATGTGTGAAAACAACTTCTTTAGCGGGTGATTGTGTGGTTGCGAAAATGGCTAAGCTAGTAGAAGAAGCTCAGAGCAGTAAAACCAAATCTCAGAGACTAATAGACAAATGTTCTCAGTACTATACTCCAGGTAAGCAAAGACATAACCAGAATTTCTTTATGTTTTTGATTCGAGTAATTTTGAGACCTCTGTGTTTCTTGTTTTGTTTCAGCAATCATCTTAGTATCAGCTTGCGTTGCCATTGTCCCGGTTATAATGAAGGTCCACAACCTTAAACATTGGTTCCACCTAGCATTAGTTGTGTTAGTCAGTGGTTGTCCCTGTGGTCTTATCCTCTCTACACCAGTTGCTACTTTCTGTGCACTTACTAAAGCGGCAACTTCAGGGCTTCTGATCAAAAGTGCTGATTATCTTGACACACTCTCAAAGATCAAGATTGTTGCTTTCGATAAAACTGGGACTATTACAAGAGGAGAGTTCATTGTCATAGATTTCAAGTCACTCTCTAGAGATATAAACCTACGCAGCTTGCTTTACTGGTAAAAAAAAAACTTGTGTACTGACCATAACAAGTTTGCTGAGATAACTTATGACTGAGACTTTCTTGTTATATAATGTTTCAGGGTATCAAGTGTTGAAAGCAAATCAAGTCATCCAATGGCAGCAACAATCGTGGATTATGCAAAATCTGTTTCTGTTGAGCCTAGGCCTGAAGAGGTTGAGGATTACCAGAACTTTCCAGGTGAAGGAATCTACGGGAAGATTGATGGTAACGATATCTTCATTGGGAACAAAAAGATAGCTTCTCGAGCTGGTTGTTCAACAGGTACTTGTAATATAAAGCTCAACAGAATGTTTTGAGGTCTTGGTATTCTTTAGTCTGAGCACTTGATTGTTCTTTCTTTACAGTTCCAGAGATTGAAGTTGATACCAAAGGCGGGAAGACTGTTGGATACGTCTATGTAGGTGAAAGACTAGCTGGATTTTTCAATCTTTCTGATGCTTGTAGATCTGGTGTTTCTCAAGCAATGGCAGAACTGAAATCTCTAGGAATCAAAACCGCAATGCTAACGGGAGATAATCAAGCCGCGGCAATGCATGCTCAAGAACAGGTGAGACTAATATAAACCATATTTTTAATCACTCTCTTAAGCGAAGACGTTGTTTAATAGTACCTTGAAATGTTTTATGAAACAGCTAGGGAATGTTTTAGATGTTGTACATGGAGATCTTCTTCCAGAAGATAAGTCCAGAATCATACAAGAGTTTAAGAAAGAGGGACCAACCGCAATGGTAGGGGACGGTGTGAATGATGCACCAGCTTTAGCTACAGCTGATATTGGTATCTCCATGGGAATTTCTGGCTCTGCTCTTGCAACACAAACTGGTAATATTATTCTGATGTCTAATGATATAAGAAGGATACCACAAGCGGTGAAGCTAGCGAGAAGAGCACGACGCAAAGTTGTTGAAAACGTGTGTCTATCGATCATTTTAAAAGCAGGAATACTCGCTTTGGCATTTGCTGGTCATCCTTTGATTTGGGCTGCGGTTCTTGTTGATGTAGGGACTTGTCTGCTTGTGATTTTCAATAGTATGTTGCTGCTGCGAGAGAAGAAAAAGATTGGGAACAAAAAGTGTTACAGGGCTTCTACATCTAAGTTGAATGGTAGGAAACTTGAAGGCGATGATGATTATGTTGTGGACTTAGAAGCAGGCTTGTTAACAAAGAGCGGGAATGGTCAATGCAAATCAAGCTGTTGTGGAGATAAGAAAAATCAAGAGAATGTTGTGATGATGAAACCAAGTAGTAAAACCAGTTCTGATCATTCTCACCCTGGTTGTTGTGGCGATAAGAAGGAAGAAAAAGTGAAGCCGCTTGTGAAAGATGGCTGTTGCAGTGAGAAAACTAGGAAATCAGAGGGAGATATGGTTTCATTGAGCTCATGTAAGAAGTCTAGTCATGTCAAACATGACCTGAAAATGAAAGGTGGTTCAGGTTGTTGTGCTAGCAAAAATGAGAAAGGGAAGGAAGTAGTGGCAAAGAGCTGTTGTGAGAAACCCAAACAGCAGGTGGAGAGTGTTGGAGACTGCAAGTCTGGTCATTGCGAGAAGAAGAAGCAAGCTGAAGACATTGTTGTCCCGGTGCAGATTATTGGTCATGCATTAACGCATGTGGAGATCGAGTTGCAGACAAAGGAAACCTGCAAAACAAGCTGTTGTGACAGTAAAGAAAAGGTTAAGGAGACAGGTTTGCTGCTTTCTAGTGAGAACACACCTTACCTGGAGAAAGGAGTGCTGATTAAAGATGAAGGAAACTGCAAGTCTGGCAGCGAGAACATGGGGACAGTGAAACAAAGCTGCCATGAGAAGGGCTGCAGCGATGAAAAACAAACCGGGGAAATAACTCTTGCTTCGGAGGAAGAGACAGATGATCAAGATTGCTCCTCGGGATGTTGTGTGAACGAGGGAACAGTGAAACAAAGCTTCGATGAGAAGAAGCATTCTGTGTTGGTGGAGAAGGAAGGTTTGGACATGGAAACTGGTTTCTGTTGTGATGCCAAGCTGGTTTGTTGTGGAAACACAGAAGGTGAAGTGAAGGAGCAATGTCGTCTGGAGATAAAGAAAGAAGAACATTGCAAGTCTGGTTGCTGCGGCGAGGAAATACAAACCGGAGAAATCACTCTGGTTTCAGAGGAAGAGACAGAGAGCACGAATTGTTCCACGGGTTGTTGTGTGGACAAAGAAGAAGTGACACAAACCTGTCATGAGAAGCCTGCTAGCTTGGTGGTATCAGGCTTGGAAGTGAAGAAGGATGAGCATTGTGAGAGCTCACACAGAGCCGTCAAGGTAGAGACCTGTTGCAAAGTGAAGATTCCAGAGGCTTGCGCATCAAAATGTAGGGACAGAGCGAAGCGTCACAGTGGTAAAAGCTGTTGCAGGAGTTATGCAAAAGAGTTATGCAGCCACCGCCATCATCATCACCACCACCACCACCATCACCATGTGAGTGCTTGATGGAGATTGATTGAATAACTTAAACTCTTGATGCATCCATCTATTCACATTACGTTTAGTCTCATTCCGTGAATGCCGAAATAAAAAACAAAATGTTCCAGCAAAGGCAGTTTATTAGATTAAGCAACTGTGTTATTCATAAAGACAATGCTAGTGATTTTTTTTTAGTACTTTATGTATTGCAATTCCTAAAGTATTTTGAACTTTGATCTTAAGAGTCTTAAAATCAAACAAACCAAGCAGTTGAAACAGACCTTGGATCAAAGTTAGTGTTACCAATTACCATCCATAAGCTGTCCTTTCGTTTCCCAAGTAGCTGGAGGAGTAGAAACCAAGGTAGGACATGATCTAATGACTTAAGATAATATGATTTTTCATTGATCGATGAGATAAAAGAACACTGATCACACCAAAAAACAAAGAAAGTGAGTTTTATAATGAAGCAGATTAAAATATGAGATGATAAAGGATTATATACAAGATGCTAACACAATGCGAGTTGTGCTATATGATGATACTAATATGGAAGTGTGAAGAAAACTAACAAATCTTCTAAGACCTGTTTTCATTTATACTCTGAACTTTAAATTCCCTATTTCACAGCATTGCTGATCATTATCTTCTTCTCCTTCATGACAACAAAAAATAATCTGGAAGAGAGAAGCAAAATCCAGTACATGTCCTGGGACAAAACCGTCTTGAGAGTCTTCACATCGTGGGTATTATCAACAAGTTCGTTCAACGTCATTTTGTGCATATCTCAGCATTTCCAATACAGCTTCAACGTAATTTGGTGTGCAGGCCTATGATCGGTGCGTCTGAAGGGTACAGCTTCGATGTTATTAACCCATTATTAGGTGCCATGGGATTATAACTAGATACTTTAGGGATTGGGAAATCCAGGGGAAGAGAGTCCATTTCCATAAAACAGTTTCTGCCTCTCGCGTCAGAGATCAACGCTGCCCAATCCTCAGACTTCATCAGAGCAGATGCATTTCCCATCACCTATTCAAGTAAAAAGTTGTTGAAAAAACCCATCAACATATAATATCAAACAAAATGTGTGCGAGCAGAGAGATAGAGAGAAACCATACCCACAGAGCTCTTCTCGCACGGGTAAGAGCAACATTCATCCGCCGGATATCTGAAACAAAGCCAACCCCATGACCCGAAGCACGCACACATGACATGATTATAACATCACGTTCTTGACCCTGAAACGCGTCTACTGTATTAATATAAATCTCTTTCAGTTCATCTTGGCCCAAAGCATTGCCAAACTCGTGCTTAAGGCATTTCAGCTGCAGTTTGTACGGGGTTATTACTCCCACAGAGACTTTACCCGCACCCAACGACTTCAGAGTTTTCTGAAGATGCATGTACACCCCAACACAGAATCGAGCTTCATCAACATTCTCGTAAGATACAGATCCACCTCTATGAGACTCCCGCCCATGGCTGATATTGAAGAAAAGGTAAGGCCTAAGAACAGGATCTTTATAGTAAATCTCATCAGGAGCGCTGGATATACTTTCACTGTCTTTGAGGCGTCCTTGGTAGAAGTACCTTGAAGGAAAATCTCGAATTTGAGGATGCATTCTGTATTGAACAGTCAATAACAAAGTCGGACAGCCTGCTAGCTGAAACCTTTCAAAGAGACTTCTACTATATAAAAGAGTTCCAGCAGCCTTGCTAATCACTGTCGCAGGAAGCTGCTGAGGATCACCGACAAGTACACATCGCGCAGCACCAAGAGCAAGGGGAGGAAGAACTCCAACCTCACTAGCTTGGGCAGCCTCGTCAATGACAACCATATCGAAGCCATGGGTAAGACGAGAAAACAGTTTACGACCACTGCTTGATACAGTGGTAAAAACAATTTCAGCCTCATTTGCAAAACTTGCCTCAAGACTCGCTCGTGCTTCCTCAAGATTAAAATTGTTACCAGCACGAAACTTTCCCTCCACAATAAGAAGGCGAGATATTTCAACAAGTACTTTATCTCTGGCTTCAACCACCGCAGCAAGGTGCTGTAACAATGCATCTCTTTTCTGGTCTCTTGAAATAAGGACTTCAGGATCAACTCCAACAGATCCCTGAGAACGTGTAGCAAAAGCTGCAGCATTAAGTTCCCTTTTAAGTCCAGCTATATTTTGAGAAATCTGTGTTTCTTGTAGTCTGAGGTTACGCATGTGTCGTAGAATCTCGTCGCGGGATATAGCTAATAGCTGATCACTTCTTCGCTCCACAGAAACTGCTTGAGCAGCTCGCGATTGAGAATCAACACCGACTCGAGCAACATCGGGACGATATACCCTCATCTCCCCATCAATAAAACCACGGTCGAGGACACGTGAAAGAAGTTCATCAGTTGCAGCATTCGAAGGAGCACAAACAAGCATCCTTGGTTTAGCACAGAGTTTGGGCAGGGTGCGGAAGAGATTGTGGTCCATGTTTTGTAGGACTTCATCAATAGAGCCTGACAAAATATTATCTGAACTGCTGCACTCATTAGCTTGATTATAGGTTTCAGGTGCTAATTTCTTCAGCAACGAAGTGTAATATTGTTGATACTGAACCAAATGGATAACATTCAACATTCCCCAAACAGTGTGTGTCTTGCCTGTTCCTGGCGGACCCTGAACAAGAGTGAATGGCCATGGTTCTTGCTTCTTCACCCCACTACTAGTACCAGCTGCAGTATGCATGGCCGCCCAGTGGATTGCAGCCAGCTGCGGAGCATTAAAGCTTCTATGTAAATGGTCAACAAAGCTAGTAGTGAAACAATCAGGCGTTGCAGGGGTTTGCTCCTCGTAACTAGGAAACTGCTCCGGACTGGGGTTGAGAATGGCATTTTGCATCTAAAAAAGACATTAAGTTTCACCAACATCAGCATATTTTAAAGCACCTATAGGAGATCTGTAGGAGAATAAACAAAAACCAACCTGTGGGTTAAGTCGAGAAAACGCATGAAGTGCAACATATTCCCTCTGTGTGGTTGCAAGTGAACCAAGCACTGTTAGATGCCAGATATCCTGAGGTTTAAGCTTCCGTAAAATATGACTATCATCAATCTTGCTGCCAAAATAAATGTTCCATGCAAATACATGGAGAAGAGATGAGAGACTATAAATATTTGCTTTCAATTTCTGATAGTTTGTGAAAAATAGAAGAAAGGATAAAAACTCAGACAGAGTATCAACAGATAAAGAATGAACATACAATATATGAACCTACCTGCCAGTGCCACCAGAATTTCCAACATAGAAATGTAGAGTAGCTCCACGAGGGTCACGGGTATCAACTGGTATATGTCTCCTAACTGTACCAGCGACACGTCCAGCATCCTCATGGTCTTCATCTTAGCATAAAGAAGAGAAAAATTATACAAAATGCACAGAAGCTAGCAATATAGAAACAACCAGACATCAATGATCTCCAAACGCACCTGATTCAGGCAGTGGAGTTGAAAGAACTGCAACATCTCCCTCCTTGAAAGCCCATTTACAGCCATTTAAGGAGTTAAGTATTACATCATACCATCCTAAATACATAAACAAAGACTAGCAGTCAAGTAACTTAACAGAAACTTGGAAGTGTTTCTCAGACGGCCAGACATAAAAAGGTATCAAATAAGGTTGTCAATCCAAAGAGATATAAGAAACCAGTCTCCACAACTCAAACCTAATAGAGAACATAATGACAAGCAAAACGAGGACCCTAATCAAGAGACCTGGTAAACTGCTTAAGTTATAAGATCGTGAATCAAGGGCAAAATCATTTTCCTAGATAAACTGTGAGTTTACAAGAAAACTTTCAGAAACAAGGAGAAGAAACAAAGTCCAATAAACTGTTTAACAATGCACAAAGTGTCTATGCATGCTTACACATGTGAACAAGATCTAGGGCCAGTTACCTCTCTCTCTTCTTTCGATGGATTTTATTCGAACTTTCACATATGTATTAGCCTCAGCCAGTTCAACCCATGTACTGTAAAGTTGTGCCCGGCATTCCTCAAAAAGTAAGGGTTCAAAAACTCTGACATATTCCTCCATAGATTCAAACCGCTCAGGTACACTTCGGAGTTCGGTATCCTCTGATAGACAAGAAAATTTATACCACTTGTAAATCAAACAAAATGGGCGAAAGAATACACAATGAGCTAAAAAGGAAGAAAATATTTGTTTGGAAAAAATCAGCCATCATCTTCCATGCATGCCAAATATCCTACTCTATAAAGCCTAAAGAAGGACGGAAAACATAAAAATCAAAAAGTGAACGAATACTCGATATTCACTTTTCTCCGATATACCATTCAGCTTTTAGATATTGCATCGTCTAGGCTGAGGAGATTTTTAACCCCAATATAGTTTGGACCAGAGTGTCAGCCTGATAAATAATTACTACCAGGAACCAGTTCTAGTTGCAAAGCTAGACTTTATGTTCAATGCCTTAAGAGGTTAGCAACAATAACAATGGTGGAAATAGATAGGGACATATATGCCACAACATAATGAAATTTCTATTAAAATCTATCTGAGATCTTTAAGCAAGGAACAAAACAAGAACAAGTCGATCACCAAAGTCACTAGAATTCTCCAATCTACTTTAACAGTACGATATATTCGTTGCAGCTTACATGTCTTTTGACTATATGATTCTCCAGAGTCATGACTTTAGAAGCAGTAAATTTTACTCACATAAAAGTTTCTACCGTAAATTAAGATTCAATTCCTTCTAGAAAAATAAGGCATATTCAAGAAGATGTTCCATAGGTAGTAATGTAATAATTATCATACCAGGATGACGCCAGAACTTTTCGTTGGTCACCTCTCGAATAAGACGTTCCACAGATGTATCCTGATATTGGGTACTACTTGTGGCTGGCTTCTTGAAAGATCTTTGGCTGTAAGATACTTTTCTACTAGATGAATGACCGCTCTTGGGCTGCCGTATATTAGCCGGCTGCTTCCAAGAAGCCTGCCTTGATACAGATGTTCCCATCCCTTCAGCAGAAGGTTCTTCATCCCTGTTGAGCCTCCTAGGTTTACCAAGTAAACCTGAATATGATTCCCCATTACTTTCGGTCTTCTGTTCAGCAGATTCTGAATGTATACCGCCAGTAGAAGGAAAATCAACTGATTTTAGATTTTGATGGCTTTGGCTTTGGCTTTCTCCTCCATGCTCAGCAGGTGGATTAACTGCACTGGAGCGTGTAGGGACAGCCTGTGCAAAGTTCTGTCTCCTAGGTGTAGATGTATTAACAGTACCTGCTTGCTTAACATCTTCCAAATTAAGAAACCTAGTCTGCCTATTTCGTTTCTTTCCCAACATTGCCTCTTTATGTTGATCCATCTTTCTCTTCACTGTAGTATTAGCACATTTAACTGCATAACTTGCTTCAACTCCTTTAACTTCTCTCTGCTTCACCATCAAACCTGGTTCTTGTAGCTCATCTCTAACACTGCCTTCACCACCAGTTTCTATCATTCCCTTGTAGTCAGAAAGATCTTGTGTATTCTCCTTGGCACTAGCATCAGAATCCATCACTTCACCTTCTTATCTGTCATAATCTCCACAAGTATTAGCGTTTGCAGATACAATAACATTCTTTGGTTGATTCAAATTAACATTTATCATTTCCATCAGCATCTATAGAAACTTCACTAAGATCAAGTAACAATAAAAGAATCAAATGACGTATCTCCTCTGAACTACAGAAGTTTCTGCAGAGAAAGCTTAAACCTCAAAATCGAAACTAAGCATAGTGATCAAAACATTGATTCAGCGACCATGAATATAGAACAGATGATTATAAATGGCGCAAACACGCATTTGTTATTCAAGCAAAGTTCAAGATCGAGCAAACGAACCGGTAACAGAGTCGGCGAACGGCGGCGGCGAGTTTTAGTTAGGGTCTAAAAAGAATGTGTTACGTGAGCACAATCGTAATCTCACTCTACTCCGGCAAAGTTTGTACTGTGCCGAGTACGAAATTACAGTTCTAAGATACGAATTCGTCTTCCGATGACGCCGGCGACGGGGACCGGAGATTTTATTAAAACTTAAAACTATTCTTCGATATCGGAGGGGAGAGGAATCTGGTGGCTTAGAGACTATGCGACTTTGTAAGAGATTGAACTTGGACCGTTGGATTAAGGCTTACGTTAGATAATCTGACGGTATTTAAAACATGTTTGCTTGTTTAGCTTATGATCCGATGTGTAAGAGCAAATTTGTTTAGCTTATGATAAACCCTTTGATGCTTATATAGGGGGAGAAAGAGAGAGAAAGAGCAAAAAAAATCGTATTTGTTTTAAAGTTCTTTTTGTAATACTTCTTTTTAAAAATTGTATGTGATGTTTAAAGTTTTCACACACCAATCACGAATTATTATTATTATTATTTTTAATTATAGTACTATTAATTATCTACTTAAACAAGATTTAACCAGTATGAAAACAATCTGTAGAATATAAATTGTTAAAATAATTAAAAAAATATATTTAATTTTGCATTAAAAATTGAAAACCTCATCTATTTTAAAACAAAAAAAAATTCCAAAAACATTAAAAAAATACATAAAAAAAAGCAAAAAAAAAAAAGCAGAGGGTGTATTTTAGG